>Ga0209181_10000774_pt1 | contig 58949 bp, 46 predicted proteins | sample MAT05_FD_187208 | JGI IMG/M metagenome (GOLD analysis project Ga0209181, IMG submission 187208) | Freshwater microbial communities from Lake Fryxell liftoff mats and glacier meltwater in Antarctica - MAT-05 (SPAdes) (version 2) | ecosystem: Environmental > Aquatic > Freshwater > Ice > Liftoff...
GCACGAAGCCGAGGTCGCGGCCAAACGCCGACTCCATCTGCGCCTGGTGGGGCACCCGCGAGCCGCCGCCGCGCACCGCGTCGTCGAAAGCCGAGGCGTCGACACCGCCAGCCGCGCCGTCCTCGCGCGCGAGCTGCACCGGCCCGAAGTCGAACATGTCGTGCAGCGCGCGTTCGGTCGCCGCGTCCTGCCCCCTCGATGCTTTCATGGAGCGAGCGTAACGCCTCCGAGCTGCGCGCGGAGGCGCGGAATCGCGTCGATCGTCCACGCCCCCGACCAGAACAGATCTTTGCCGGAGACTTCCAAGACTCGCCCGCTCCGGGCCGCCGGCGTGTCCAAACCGCGAAGCCGAGCTCGGTCGGCGTCGGTGAACGTCCAAGGCTCGTCGGGAAGGACGTACAGATCGGGCGCGCGCGCCACCAGCTCGTCCTCGGTGACGCGGGGATAGCGCTGATCGCGACCGCCGGGATCGATGGCCGCCGCCTTGCCTAGATCCGCGGCCAGCGGATACAGCCGCTGACGATCATCGAAGGCGTTGCCGATGCCGACGTAGGCCAACACGTCGGAGCCGAAGGTGTCGGCGTTGAGCGTCATGAGCGGATCCATCCAGATCGGCACGAACGCGCGCGCGACCGGAGGCGGCGGCGGCAGCGCCGCCAGCTCGTAGCCGCGCCGGATCAGGTCGACGACCGCCGCGTCGCGCGTCACGCCCATCGCCCGCGCCACGCGGGCCAGATGCGCGACGCCATCGCCGACCCGGCGCGGCAGCGACACCAGCACCGGCACCCGCCCGGCCAGCGCCTCGAGCGCGGCCCGGGTGTTCTCTTCCTGATTGGCGATCACGAGCTCAGGCGCGAGCGCGAGCACCGCGTCGACGTCGACGTCCTTGGTGCCGCCGATGGTCGGGATGCCCGCGGCGTCGACTGGGTGATCGCAGTACCGGGTGCGCCCGACCACGCGCTCGCCGCAGCCCAGCGCGAACAGGGTGTAGGTGTCGCTCGGGACCAGCGACACCACCCGGCGCGGCGGCCGCACCAGGATCACGTCACGGCCCAGATCATCGCGCACGCGCATCGTCGGCATCGACGCGGTGTATGCCACGAGTTGCGCCGCGTGCGGTGCCTACCGTAGCCTGCGCGCATGGCGACGAACCAGCCGCTCGATCCCGAGGCGGCCACCGCCATCGCCCCCGAGCACATCAAGCCCAAGGAGCTGGCGAGCCGCCTCGCCGATCCCGAGTTCCGCGAGCGGGTCGAGGCCGCGGTCGCCAACTTGCCGCCCGACAAGGCCGCGGAGCTGGTCGCGCTTCTCGAGGCCAGCATCCGTCGCCGCAAGATCGAGCTGGTCGGCTACCTGGCCGCGGCCGGCGTGCTGCTGGTCGGCATGGTCATCGCGATCTACGCCTATGGGACCGCGCGCGAGGGCCGCTTCGTCGGCTGGGTGTTCATGATCCCGCTCGCGCTCGCCGGGGTCGTCATGATCCTCGTCGGCCGCGCCGCCAAACAGGCCGAGGCCGAGGAACGCCGCAAGAAAGGTCTCGGCGGCGTATAGTCGGCGGATGCGCTTCAGCTCGCTTGCGCTCGGGCTCGCGTTCTCCCTGGTCGCCTGCGGAGGCGATTCGTCGTCGACCCCCAAGGACGGCCCCGCTAGCGACGGTGACGCTGCCACGATCGACGCTGCCACGATCGACGCCGCCACCATCGACGCCGACCCCTTGATCGACGCCCGGCCCCAGCCCGACGCCGCGGTCGCGACCTGCACGCCGCGCAGTGGCACGACCGTCGTGCTCGCGGCCTTCGTGACCGGCCTCGACGAGCCGCTCGGCATCACCTCGCCGATCGGCGATACCCGCCAGTTCATCGTCGAGCAGACCGGCGCCATCCGGGTCGTGAAGGACGGCGTGCTCCTGCCTACGCCCTTCCTCGATCTCGGCGGCACCGGCCCGGTGCGCTACGGAAGCGAGCGCGGCCTGCTCGGCCTGGCCTTCCACCCGAGCTTCGGCACCAACGACAAGTTCTACGTGAACTTCACCCGCAAGCCCGACGGCGCCACCGTCATCGCCGAGTTCCGCGCGACCGGGGGCGGCGACGTCGCCGACCTCGCCACCCGCCGCGACGTGCTGGTGATCCCGCAGCCTTACTCCAACCACAACGGTGGCTGGCTCGAGTTCAGCCCGACTGACCACATGCTCTATATCGGCATGGGCGATGGCGGCGACGGCGGCGACCCCCAGGATCGCGGGCAGAACGACACCGTGCTGCTCGGCAAGATGTTGCGCATCGATGTCGACACCCGCACCGGCGACAAGCCGTACGGCATCCCGGCCGGCAACCCCAACGCCGCCTCGGCCGACGGCCCTAGCGATCCGCGCCCCGAGATCTGGCACAAGGGCGTTCGCAACCCGTTCCGGTGGTCCTTCGACAGCAACGGCGACCTCTACATCGGCGACGTCGGCCAAGGCGCCTGGGAGGAGGTCGACGTCGCGTCGCCCAATACTGCCGGAATCAACTGGGGCTGGGACGACCGCGAGGGTCGCCACTGCTACGAGCCCACCACGAACTGCCTCACCGCCGGCCGCACTGACCCGGTCACCGAGCACGCGGCCACCACCAACTGGCACTCGGTCATCGGTGGCCAGGTCTATCGCGGCAGCTGCTTCCCCGATCTGGTCGGGCAATACTTCTACGGCGACTACGTGGCCGGCGAGCTGTGGGCGTTCACCTACGCCGGCGGCCAGGCCACCAACGACCGGCGCCTGCTGCAAAACGTCGGCTCGATCACCGCCATCCACGCCGACGCCACCGGCGAGATTTACGTCGTCACCCAGAACGGCACCGTCCGCCGCCTCACCGTCCAGTGACGCCGCGGGCGCGCCGCCTCGCGCTGCCGACCGGCCTCACCTACCACGCGCTCGAATGGGGCCAGGGTGATCACACGGTGGTCCTGGTCCACGGCTTCCTCGATCTGGCCTGGGGCTGGGCGGCGGTCGCCGAGCGGCTGGCCGCGCGCTTCCACGTGGTCGCGCCCGATCTGCGCGGTCACGGCGACTCCGACTGGATCGGGCCGGGCGGCTACTACCACTTCTTTGACTACGTCGCGGATCTCGACGCGATCGTGGCGCGGGTCGGGCGCACCACCGTCTCGGTCGTGGGCCACTCGATGGGCGGCAGCGTCGCCGGCTACTGGGCCGGCACCCGACCCGCGCGGGTCCATCGCCTCGCGCTCCTCGAGGGCCTGGGCCCGCCCGAGTCGGGCCCCGACCTGCCGGGCCGGACCCGCGGCTGGATCGACGCCTGGCGCGCCCACGGCGCGCGGGTGCCCCGCGGGCTGCGCGACCTCGACGACGCGGCGGCCCGACTGCGCAAGCACGATCCGCTGCTCGGCGCCGACGACGCCCGCGCGCTCGCGGTCCACGGCACCCGCCCGAGCCGCGGCGGCGGCGTGGTGTGGAAGCATGACCCGCTGCACCTGACCCAGGGGCCGTACCCCTATCGCAGCGACACCGCCGCGATCTTCTGGCAGCAGGTCAGCGCGCCGGTGCTGTACCTCGAGGGAGCTCAGTCACGCTTGCGGCTGCCCGATGCCGAGGTCGATCGCCGCCTGGCTGCCTTCCCGAGCGCGCGCCGCGCGGTCGTCCCCGGGGCCGGCCACATGTTGCAACGAAACGCGCCCGCGAGCGTCGCCGACGCGCTGACTGCACATCTCGCCAGTGTGGCGCCCGCGCACGTTTGACGCTCTGAAAGACGCGTGGGAGGGTCGAGGCTTGGCCCCGCGACGATCTGCAAGCTCCTCGACGACCGCGATGGGCCTCGACGTGAAGCCGCGAGTGGCGACGTGACCGCGCGCGCCAAACCCGCACGCGCCAAGCCGACGCGTGCCAAGCCCACGCGCGACGGCGCGGCGGCCGACCCGAGCGCGCGGCTGCGGGCCGCCAACCGCCGCCTCGAGGAGCGCCTGCGCGAGGCCGAGGACACCCTCGACGCGATCCGCCTCGGCCACGTCGATGCGCTGGTCGTGCGAGACGCCGCCGGCGATCAGGTCTACCCGCTCGGGGGCGCCGACCACCGCTACCGGCAGCTGGTCGAGACGATGAACGAGGGCGCGCTCTTGGTGTCGGGCGACGGCACGATCGTCTACGCCAACGCGCGCTTCGCCGAGCTGGTGGAGCGGCCCCTCGAGCGGGTCCTCGGCACGCCGCTGCGCGCCCACGTCGTCGAGCGCTCCCACGTGGTCCTCGACGCGGTGCTCGCCGGGCGCGGCGGCGGGTCGTCCAAGGCCGAGGTCGAGGTCCGCACCGGCGACGACCGCCGGGTGCCGGTCTACCTGTCGGCCACCGCGAGCTGGGACCAGGACCTACCGCTCACCTGCGTGATCGCCACCGACCTCGGCGAGCAGCAGCGCAGCCAGGACGCGCTCGCCGCCGAGCGGCTGGCGGCGTCGATCGTCGATCAGGTCGCCGAGGGCATCGTGGTGTGCGACCTGACCGGCCGGGTGATCCGGGCCAGCCAGACCGCGCATCGCCTGGCTGGTGCCAACCCGCTGCTGCGGCCCTTCGAGGAGGCGTACCCGCTCCACCTGGCCGGCAACCCGGCGATCGGACCGCGCTTGGTCGCCTCGGCGCTGCGCGGCGACACCGTCAACGGCGTCGAGGTCGAGCTGGGCGACCGCATGCTGCTGTTGTCGGCCGGCCCGGTCGCCGACCGCGACGGCGCGCCGCTGGGCTGCGTGATCTCGTTCGTCGACGTCACCGATCGCCGCCGCGCCGCCGAGGAGCGCCTGCAGATCCTCGCGGCCGCCCAGCACGCGCAACTTCAGGCCGAGGCCGCCAACCGCGCCAAGGACGAGTTCCTCGCCATGCTCGGCCACGAGCTGCGCAACCCGCTGGCGCCGATCATCACGGCCCTCGAGCTCATGCGGCTCAAGGACGACAACGCGCTGCGCCGCGAGCGCGCGATCATCGACCGCCAGGTCAAGCACCTGGTCCGGCTCGTCGAGGATCTGCTCGACGTGTCGCGCATCGCCGAGGGCAAGGTCGCGCTCGATCGCAAGCCGGTCGAGCTCGCGCGCATCGTGCACCGCGCGATCGAGCAGGCCAGCCCGCTGATCGAGGAGCGCCGCCATCACCTCGACGTCCAGCTCGCGACCGGGTTGTGGATCGAGGCCGACGACCTCCGGCTGTGCCAGGTGATCGCGAACCTGCTGACCAACGCGGCGAAGTACACCGCGCCGGGCGGCCACATCGCGATCAGCGCGATCGCCGAGCACGGCGAGGTGGTGCTGACGGTGCGCGACGACGGCATGGGCATCCCGCGCGAGATCCAGCCCCGGCTCTTCGATCGCTTCGTGCAGGGCAAGCGCTCGATCGCGCGCTCCGAGGGCGGCCTGGGGCTCGGCCTCGCGATCGTGCGCAGCCTGGTGACGATGCACGGCGGGGTGGTGACGGTCCACAGCGACGGGCCCGGCACCGGCAGCCGGTTCGCGGTGCGCCTGCCGACCTGGGTCCGCGCCGACGAGGAGGCTCACGAGCGCAGCGCGCGCCGCGCGGTGGCCGGTGGGCTCCGGGTCTTGGTCGTCGACGACAACACCGACGCCGCCGACCTCTTGGCCGAGGCCATCGACGCCTTGGGCCACGAGACCCGCGTGGCCTACGACGGCCCGTCGGCCCTGGCGCTGGCCGCGCAGTTCGGGCCCGAGTTAGGGTTTCTCGACATCGGGCTGCCCGGCATGGACGGCTTCGAGCTGGCCCGGCTGCTGCGCGACGCCGACCCGGTGATCCACCTGATCGCGGTCACGGGCTACGGCCAGGAGTCCGATCGCCGGCGCTCGGCCGCGGCCGGCTTCGATAGCCATCTGGTCAAGCCGATCGCCATCGGCGAGCTGGGTAACCTGATCGCCACCGCCCGCCGCCCTTGATTCAGGCAGCTTTTCGGAAGCCCCAGTCGCGGGCCGCGTAGTCGGTGAGCTCGCCCTCGAGCTGGCGGCGGGCCCGAAACAGCCGCGACATGACGGTGCCGATGGGCACCGCGAGCGCGTCGGCGATGTCCCGGTAGCGCTCGCCGCACAGGTCGGCGCGCTCGACGACCTCGCGGTAGCCGCTGCCCAGGCCGGCCAGCGCCGCCACGACCTCGTCGGACAGCAGCTCGGCGTCGAGGGCCTGGGTCGGGTCGGAGACGTGGTCGTCGGGGGTGCCGTAGACCGCCCTGCGGGTGTCGGCCGGACGCTCGACCGCGAAGCGCTGGTGGCGCCGGCGCTTGCGGTAGACGTTGATGAAGCTGTTGGTCAGGATGCGGTAGAGCCACGCCCGCACGTTCGAGCCCTCGGCGAAGCGCGACCACGCGACCATGGCGCGCATGAGGGTCTCCTGCACCAGATCGCGGGCATCGTCGGGGTTGCGCGCGAGGCGCAGCGCGGCGCCATAGAGCTCGCCCTGGAGCGGCAGGCACGCCGCCTCGAACGCCGAGTGGTCGCCGCGGCGCAGCTCGCGGGGCGCCGCGGTCGCGCGCCGCCGGAGGCTGGAATGATCAGGGATCGTGGCGGCGTTGGACGACGACGGAACGGAGTCGGCAGAGGCGGTGCGCGGCATCCCAGCGGATAGAGCAAGCGGCTTGCCAGGCATAACTGCCCATGATCGCTAGGGCCGCTAGCGATTGCGGACCTGGAGACACACGGCAGCGTCCTCGCAGGGACGCGCCGCCCTAACGGGCCTAGCGGGCCAAGTCGCGCAGGGCGTGGGCGATGGCGTCGGGCAGGTCGGACGCGATGGCGCCGCGCTCGCCCCACTGGTCGCCCAAGGCGTCGCCGGCCCGGCCGTGGATCCAGACCGCGAGGCGGGCGGCGTCGAGCGCTGGCACCTCCTGGGCCAGGAGCGACGCGATCACGCCGGCCAGCACGTCGCCGGAGCCGGCGGTGGCGAGCGCGGGCCCGCCGGTCGGGTTGATCGCGACGTAGTCGCCGGCGCAGATCAGGGTTCGCGCGCCCTTGAGCACCACGACCGCGCCGGTCTGCGCGACCAGCGCGCGAGCCGCGCCCAGGCGATCGCGCTCGACCGCGTCGACGGTGGTCTCGAGCAGCCGCGCGGCCTCGCCGGGATGGGGCGTGATCACGACGTCGCGGCCCGGCTCGGCGATGAGCCCAGGCCGGCCGACCAGGTGCCACAGCCCAGTGGCGTCGACCACGACCGGGATGGGCGGGGCGTCGTCGGCGAGGATGGCCTCGAGCCAGGCCCGTCCCTGCTCGTCGCTCGGCATGCCAGGACCGATCACCATCGCGTCCATGCCGGCGATGGCCTTGACCAGGGCAGCGGCGTCGTCGACGACCCGGGTCATGATGGGGTCGGCGGCGTCCAGCTCGCCGTCCCCGCCCGGCCCGGCCAGCGTACACAGCCCGGCGCCAGCGCGCAGCGCGCCGAGCGCGGCGAGCCGACCGGCGCCGCGCCGCCCCGGCGAGCCGCCGACCACCAGCACGTGGCCGCGTTGGCCCTTGTGATCGAGGCGACCGACCAGCGGCAACCAGCCGCGGGCGTCGCGCTCCTCGACCTGCCCGGCGCTGGCCAGCGCCCGCGCCCGCGCCACCGGGATGCCGATGTCGGCGACCTCGACCGCGCCGGCCGACGCGAAGCCGGGCGCGCCGACGATGCCGATCTTGGGGGCGCCCAGCGTGATCGTGCGGTGGGCCCGCACCGCCACGCCGAGCGTCGCGCCGGTGTCGGCCTCGATCCCCGACGGCAGATCGACGGCGATCACGTGGGCGCCGCGGTGATTGATGGCCGCGATCACGGCGGCCAGGTGTCCGGTTACCGGACGAGCGAGCCCGGTGCCGAAGACCGCATCGACGACGATCGCGGCGCCGGCCAGCGCCTGCTCGAGCACCGCGACGTCGCGCGACGCGTCGATCACGGTGCCGCCCGAGCGCTCGAGCACGGTCAGGTGCAGGAGCGCGTCGCCCCCGATCGTCGACGGCGGGGCCACCACGATCGCGCGGGTCGGGACGCCGGCGGCGAGCAGCACGCGGGCCACGACGAAGCCGTCGCCGCCGTTGTTGCCGGCGCCCGACACCACCGCGACCGGCCCGGGATGCTCGGCGCGCGCGCGCACCACCGCGGCCGCGACCGCACGTCCGGCGGCCTCCATCATCACCGCGCCCGGCAAGCCCAGCTCGTCGATGGCGGCGGCGTCGAGCGTCCGCATCTCGGACGCCGTGACCAGCGGGATCACGCGGACACCTGGCAGGCCTGGACCAGCGCGGCGGCGATGGTCTCGGCGCGCTCGCGGATCGCGGCCTCGTCGGGCCCCTCGATCATCACCCGGGCCTTGGCCTCGGTGCCGCTGTAGCGCACCAGCACCCGGCCGGCGTCGCCGAGGTCGCGTTCGACCGCGCCGATGAGCGCCTGGATCGCCGGCAGCTCCTCGATCGGCCGCTTGCGGTCGACCTTGACGTTGATCAGCACCTGCGGCGTGCGCGTCATGACGGTCATCAGCTCCGACAGCGGCTTGTGCTCGCGCACCATCACCGCCAGCACCCGGAGCGCGGCGACCACGCCGTCGCCGGTGGTGGCGTGATCGAGGAAGACCAGGTGGCCCGATTGCTCGCCGCCCAGGTTGTAGCCATGCCGCCGCATCTCCTCGACGACGTAGCGGTCGCCGACCTGGGTCCGCACCAGCGTGCCGCCAGCCTTCTTGATCGCGTGCTCGAGGCCGAGGTTGGACATGACGGTGGTCACCAGCGTCTTTTTGGCCAGGGTGTTGGATTGCAGCATGCGGGTCGCGCACAGCGCCATGACGGCGTCGCCGTCGACGATCGTGCCGTGCTCGTCGCACAGGACCAGGCGATCGGCGTCGCCGTCGAGCGCGACCCCGACGTGGGCGCCGTGCTGCTTGACCGCCTGGCTCATCGCCTCGGGGCTGAGCGCGCCGGCCTGGTCGTTGATGTTCTTGCCGTCGGGCGCGCAGTTGATGGCGATGACCTTGGCGCCCAGCTCCTCGAAGACCTGGGGGCCGGTGCGGTAGCCGGCGCCGTGGGCACCGTCGACGACGATGACCAGGCCGTCGAGCGTGAGGTCGACCGGGAACGTGGCCTTGCAAAACACGATGTAGCGGCCGCGGGCGTCCTCGATCTTGCGGCTGTAGCCGACATCGGCCGAGCCGGCGCGCCGGCTGTCGAGCTCGGGCGAGCGCATCAGCGCCTCGATCTCCAGCTCGATGGCGTCGGGCAGCTTGTAGCCGTCGCGCGCGAACAGCTTGATGCCGTTGTCCTCGTACGGGTTGTGCGACGCGCTGATCACCACGCCGGCGTCGCAGCGCATCGACGAGGTGATGAACGCGATGCCGGGCGTGGGCAGCGGGCCGGTGAGCCACACGTCGGCGCCCATCGACACGATGCCCGAGGCCAGCGCGGTCTCGAACATGTAGCCCGACAGGCGGGTGTCCTTGCCGATGACGATGCGGGTATGTCGGCCCGGCTGCTTCAAGCGGGCCGCGACCGCCATGCCCAGCCGCATCACGGTGGCGCCGGTCATCGGCTCGACGTTCGCCACGCCACGCACGCCATCGGTCCCGAAGAGTCTGCGGTCTGCCATGACCGCTTATACCGCGCGCGTCGACGGTTTCCGTCGGTCCACGGCCGTCTTCAGGGCAGCAGCTCGTAGGGCACGCCCAGCTGATCGTCGGCGAGCTTGCCCAGATAGTTGAGGATGCCGCCGTCGCTGGGGTCGACGACCTGCACCAGGACCTCGTCGCCGTTCATGACCATGTACATGCCGTCGAAGACGGTGGCGCCGTCGGTGCGGGTGAACGTGACCGACGCGGTCAGGTCGGTGCGCAGGACCCACTTGGTGTCCAACTGCGCGCCGTTGTAGGTGCCGGCCATGGTCCAGGTGTTGACCAGCCCCGCGCCGGCGGTGAGCGGCTTCATCGCGTTGTGCAGGTACGTGCTGCCGGTCAGGTGGTAGCGATAACCCAGCGACTGCGGATCGCCGGCGTCTTGCGCGGTGATCGTGATGGTGTCCTCGCTGGTGCTGGTCTCCTCCCAGGCATAGGTGCGCGCGGTGCCGTCGATGGTCTCGACCAGGACGTGGTCGCTGCCGTAGACCAGCTTGTTGCGGGCGGCGATCGGCCGCGGGACCGCGTCGAACGCCGACGGCAGCGCCCGCCAGTTGCCGACGAAGCTGCGGGCGGTGGGCGGCGCGTCGGTGGCGTCGTTGGGCGAGCTGCCGCCGTCGTCTCCGCCGCAGGCGGCGGCCGCGAGCGCGAGCGTGGTCACGAACAGGAGGCGGCGGAGGTGGCGCATGGCGCGCATCCTACCGCAGCCGCCCCGCGGTTATCGACGCGCGCTGACCCGGACCTCGGCGGGCCGGACCACGACCTGCACGCCCGACGGCACGCCATCGACGGCGACCTCGGCCAGCACCCCGGCGCCGGGCCGGCCGGTGAGCCGCACGCTCGGGCGCACGCCGGCGGCGACCAGGCGGTCGATGGCGTCGCGGTGTCCGGTCAGCTCGATCTCGACAGTGGCCGGCTCGACGACGAGCTCGGCGGGATCGAGGCCTTCGCCGCTGGCGCTGACCCGGGCGCCCCCGGTCCAGCGGCCGGCGATCGGCACCACGACCGCGACCGTGCCTTTCCACGCCAGCTCGACGCCGTGCGGCGGCAGGAGCGTGGCCTCGACCTCGAACGAGCGCGAGCGCCCGTCGGTGGGGATGTCCTGGGTGCGGACCTGGCTCATCGCGGCGACCAGGCCCTCGGGGCCGCGCACGCTCACCCGGCGCGGCTCGACGGAGACCTCGCCGGCGACCACGACGTAGCCGAGCTCAGGGCGCCCCGACAGCACGGCCGCCACGTCGACCTCGCGCTCGATGCGGTTCTCGAAGGCGACCCGCACCGCCGGCGGCGTCACCGACGTGACCGTGAGCCCGTCAGGCACCTGGATCTGGCTGGCCAGGATGGGCATCTCGCCGCCGCTGGTCTTGCTGACGTCGAGGGTGATCCGGTCGAGCTCGCGCTCGTCGAAGCGCTTGATGCGGCGCCACGGGCCCTTGATCGTGACCTTGATCTCTTCGATGCGCTCCGACACCAGCACCTTGTCGTCGGGCAGCACGTAGGCCACCCCGACGCGGGCGGTGATCTCACGCTGCTCGTCGGTCGCGACCAGCAGGAACACCGTGGCGGTGAGGAGCGCGGCCAGGATCTTCAGGCCGACGTGCTCGACGAAGATGCCCCGCAACAGGCTGGGGGCGGTGGTCTTCACGAGCCCTCCGGGGCGCGCTCGCGTCCGCCCAGCGAGGCGACGGCGGCGCCGATCTCGGCGGCGGCCTCGACGTCGGAGGCCGCCGCGAACAGCCCCCGCAACGCGCGTCGCACCGCGACCGCGTCGAGATTTTGCGCGAACCGGCCGCGATAGCACACCGAGACCTGGCCGCGCTCCTCGGAGACGACCACGGCGATCGCGTCGGTGTCCTCGGTGATGCCGAGGGCGGCCCGGTGCCGGGTGCCGAGCTCGGGGCTGAGGCCGGGCGCGCGCGACAGCGGCAAGAGCGCGCGGGCCAGCTCGATGCGGCGGTTCTTGCCGATGACGACCGCGCCGTCGTGCAGCTCGTTGTCGGCCGCGGGCACGAACAGGCTCACCAGCAGCTGGCGCGACAGCCGGGCGTCGAGCACGGTGGCGTCCTCGACGTGGCTGGCGACCTCGGCCTCGCGCTCGAGGACGATGATGGCGCCGCGCCGGGCCCGCGCGAGCTGGGCGACCGCGGCCGCGACCTCGTCGATGACCTCGCTGGCGTCGGCGCCGCGCCCGCGCGGCAAGACCCCCTGCCCGATGCGGCCCAGCGCGCGGCGGATGTCGGCCTGGAAGACGACGATCACGATGATGATGAAGTAGTTGATGACGTTGTCGAGGATCCACGACAGCGCGGTCAGCTCGAGGCGCTGCGACGCGTAGAACGCGGCGCCCACCAGGGCGATGCCCACCACCATCTGCGCGGCCCGGGTGCCCCGGATCGTCAGGAGCGCGCGGTAGATAAGGTAATAGACCAGGACCAGATCGATCAACGTCACGTAGGCTCCGCGCGAGCCGAGACGGTCGAGGATCGAGCCGAGAGGTCCAGTCATGACGTCCTCTTGTGGCTGTACACGGGCCACCGACGACTGGCAACGAAACTCCTCACGGCTGCGACGTGACCGCGGCGTACCCGCGCAGCGCGGCACACAGGCCCGCGACGTCGTGGACCCGCACCGCGTGGGCGCCGGCCGCGAGCGCGGCGAGGCACGCACCAACGGTGGCGCCGTCGAGCAACGCCGGGCTGCCGGGGACGGCGAACAGCCGGGCCAAGAACCGCTTGCGCGACGGGCCGACCATGACCGGGCGCCCCAGCGCGCGCGCCAGATCGCCGCTGTGCGCGAGCAGCCCGAGGTTCGACGCGTCGCCGCCCTTGCCGAAACCGAGGCCGGGGTCGACCACGGTGCGCCGGCGCAGCGCCTCGGGCATGGCGTCGAGCCGCGCCTGCAGGTCGTCGGCGACCTCGCGCCAGTCGAGCGGCGCGCGCCCGTCGGCCTCGCCGGCGAAGACCTCGGCCAGCGACCCGCCGCGCAGGTGACCGCAGACGTAGCCGACGCCGCCGTCGTGGGCGACCTCGAGGATGTCGGGATCGAAGCGCCCTCCCGAGACGTCGTTGACCAGATCGGCGCCGGCCGCGATCGCCTGGCGGGCGACCTCGGCCTTGCTGGTGTCGATCGAGATCAGCGCGTCGGTGCCGTCGGCCAGGCCGCGGATGACCGGCAGCACCCGAGCCAGCTCGACCTCGGTCGAGACCGGGGTCGCGCGCGGATTGGTCGCCTCGCCGCCGACGTCGAGGATGTGCGCGCCCGCGGCCCACAGGTCGCGACCGTGGTCGATGGCGGCGGTCGCGGCGGTGTAGTGGCCGCCGTCCGAGAACGAGTCGGGCGTGACGTTGACGACGCCCATCACCAGCGGCTGGTTCCAGTCGATGACCCGCACGCCGCCCGGGTTGCCGCGGGCGCGGATCGCGAACGGCGCCAGCGGGATCGTCCGTGGCGCCGTCATCACTGGGTCTCGCGCTCGCTCAAATCGGCTCGGGCTCGCCGGTGAGCGCAGGCGTCACCGCGACCAGCCGCTTTTTCTCCTCGTCCTCGCGCTCCTTGGCCTCGGTCTTGGCGCGGCGGGCCGCCGGCAGCGGGCGCTTGATGACGCCGCCGCCGATGATGATGGAGATGTCGTTGTTGTCGATGGTCTCGTAGTCGAGCAACGCCTCGGACATCCGCTCGAGCTCGCTGCGGTGCTGCGACAGCAGCTCGGTCGCCCGCTGGTACTGGTGCATGACGATGCTGCGGATCTCGGCGTCGATGCGCTGCGAGGTGTCCTCGCTGTGGCGATCGCCCTGGTTGAGGTCGCGGCCGAGGAAGACCTCCTGCTTGGAGCCCGCGAAGTTGAGCGGCCCGAACTCGTCGGACATGCCCCACTCGGTCACCATCGAGCGCGCCAGCTCGGTGGCCCGTTCGATGTCGTTGCCGGCGCCGGTGGTCTTCTGGCCAAAGATGATCTCCTCGGCGACGCGACCGCCCAGCAGGATGCAGATCGTGTTCTGCGCGAACTCGCGGGTCATGCTGAGGCGATCCTCGACCGGCAGCTGTTGGGTCAGGCCCAGGGCCCGGCCGCGCGGGATGATCGTGACCTTGTGGACGGGGTCGGCCTCGGCGCCGACGAAGCGCGCGACCAAGGCGTGGCCGGCCTCGTGGACGGCGGTGGTCCGCTTCTCCTTGTCGGAGATGATCATCGACCGGCGCTCGGCGCCCATCATGACCTTGTCCTTGGCCTCCTCGAAGTCCTCCATGTCGACCTTGTCCTTGTCGCGACGCGCGGCGATGAGCGCCGCCTCGTTGACGAGGGACTCCAGGTCGGCGCCCGAAAATCCGGGCGTGCCGCGCGCGATCACGTCGAGGTCGACCGAGGCCGACAGCGGGACCCGGCGGACGTGGACGTTGAGGATGCCGATGCGGCCCCGCAGATCGGGGCGCGGGACCACGATGCGACGGTCGAAGCGACCCGGGCGCAGGAGCGCGGGGTCGAGGACGTCGGGGCGGTTGGTGGCGGCGATGATGATCACGCCCTCGTTGGACTCGAAGCCGTCCATCTCGACCAGGAGCTGGTTGAGCGTCTGCTCGCGCTCGTCGTGACCGCCACCCAGGCCGGCGCCACGGTGGCGACCGACCGCGTCGATCTCGTCGATGAAGATGATGCAGGGCGCGTTCTTCTTGCCTTGCTCGAAGAGGTCGCGGACGCGGCTGGCGCCGACGCCGACGAACATCTCGACGAAGTCGGAGCCCGAGATCGAAAAGAACGGGACGCCGGCCTCACCCGCGATGGCGCGCGCGAGCAGCGTCTTGCCGGTGCCGGGCGAGCCCATCATCAGCACGCCCTTGGGGATGCGGCCGCCGAGCTTGGTGAACTTCTTGGGGTCCTTGAGGAACGCGATGATCTCCTCGACCTCCTCCTTGGCCTCATCGATGCCAGCCACGTCCTTGAACGTGATGCGGTTCTGGCTGTCGGTCAGCAGGCGGGCCTTGGACTTGCCGAAGCTCATCGCCTTGCCGCCGCCCGATTGGAGCTGGCGCATGAAGAAGAAGAAGATCGCGATCAGCAGCAGCATCGGCAGCCACGAGACCAGCAGCTGGGGCCAGACCGAGCCCTCCTCGCGCTTCTCGATGCGATACGGAATGTTCGAGTCCTTGAGCGCCTTGATGTCCTCGTCGCCCCAGGTGCCATTGACCACGAACTTCGTGGTCTGGGTGCGATAGCTCAGGACGAAGCGGGCGTCGCTGCGGTCGCCCGGGTAGACCCGGATGAGCTCGATGTCCGACTCGGGGGCCGGACCGGGATCGACGGTCGAGGGCTTGCCTTCAGCGACGTCTTTGGCCTTCTGGTCGACCTTGCTCTGCCAGTCGGCGCGGGCCGTGGCCTCGGCGGTGAGCTTGCTGTTGAAGGTCTTGGCGTCGATCGGCTTCTCCTTGCTCGAGGAGTCCGTGAACATGCTGTACACGCTCACGAAAACCGCGATCAGGATGAGCCAGATGAGGATGGTCTTGGTGGACTGGCGCAAGGGACGAACCGCCTCGGGCGTCGGGACGACGCTAGCCGGCAGTATACTCACGCGCGCCGGTGGGGCTACCCACAGAATCGCCGCAATAGCACTGCTCTTTCAGACAGGCTCGCTCGCCGCGTGAACCCGCACGACGACGTTGGCGCCGAACGCGGCGCCGATGTGCTCGGCCCACGCGATCATGCCGTCGGCGGCGAGGACGACCTGGGCGTTGGCGCGATCGGCCCGCGGCAGCTTCTGATCGCCGTACAGGTCGCTCAGCTTGCGCGACGCGCCGCGCAGGCGGGCCGGGCGCATGCGATCTCCGGCCTGCCAGCGGCGCACGGTGTACGGGCCCGCGTCGCCGACCACGACCAGGCGGGTCGGTGGCCGCACGTCGGGCCCGGGGATCACCAGGCGATCGTAGACCCGCTCGACGCGCCCGCCCGGCAGGTCGAGGCCGCGGGTCCCGGCGGTGGGGTCTTCGGCCAGCTCGAGCACGGTCTCGAGGTGATCGAGCTCGGCGCCACGGCCGTGGCTGGCCAGCCAGCCCGCGACCACGCGTCGCGCGATGCCACGAGGCAAGGCGGCCAGGGCGGCGACCTCGAGGCCGTCGTCGTCGCCCTCGCTCGCCGAGTCCTCCAGTGCCGCCGCCACCAGCGGCGCGAAGGCGACGCGATCGTCGGCGACGCGGGCGGCCAGACGACCCAGCGCGCGCTCGAGCTGCGGGTTCATCGACATCAAGATCGGCAGCACCTCGTGGCGGATGCGCACCCGCGCGAACCGCGGATCGTCGTTCATCGGGTCGTGCCAGGGCGCGAGCTGGGCGGCCTCGGCGTAGGCGCGCACCGCGGCCCGGGTGATCGCGAGCAGCGGCCGCACGAAGGGGCCACGCCGAGGCGAGATCGCCGCCAGGCCGTCGGGGCCGGTGCCGCGCACCATCCGCAGCAGCACGGTCTCGGCCTGGTCGGTGGCGGTGTGGCCGGTCGCGATCAGCTCGTCGCCGGCCATTTCGACCAGCGCGCGATCGCGGGCGACCCGGGCTTGGGCCTCCCACGAGGGACCGGCCGGCACCTCGACCGCGGCGACCTCGAGGGCGAGGCCGCGCGCCGCGGCCCAGGCCCGCGCGTGCGCGACCGCGGGCGGGCTGCTCGGCGTGCCGTGATCGACGTGGAGCAAGGTGACCGCGTCGTCGCCCAGCGCGCACGCGGCGGCGTCGGCCAGCACCGACGAGTCGGCGCCGCCGGAGAACGCGACGCAGATACGCCGCCGACCGTGGCGCGCCAGCTCGGCGGCCACCTCGGCGCGGATGGCGGCGAGCGGGTGCTCCACGCGACCACCGTATCACCGACCATCGGCCCCACCGGCGTACCGGGGGCTGGTGATCCAAGCTAGGTTGCGCCGGTGACACCGGCCGAAGGTCCCCTCGCTCGCCTGCGCGCTCAGCTCGCCGGTCCCCGCGGTCCCCAGCGCGTCGACGCTTTGCTGGCCAGCGACGACCCGGCCGAGGCGGTCGCCGCGCTGTCGCCCACCGAGCTGCACGAGCTGGTGGTGACGGTGGGCCTCGACGAGGCCGGGCCGCTGCTCCAGCTGGCGACGCCCGCGCAGATCCAGGGCTGCATCGACTTCGAGTCGTGGGATCGTGACCGCGCGGATCTGGCGATGGCGCGGCCGTGGTTCGCCGCGATCCTCGAGCTCGGCTTCGAGAAGCTGGGGCAGGTGTGGGCCGGCCTCGACCCCGAGTGGCGCGTGCTGTTCATCCAGAGCAACATCATCGTCTACGACCTGTACGGCGGCGAGGACCCCGATCACGACTCGACGTATCTGGACGTGCCCGACGACGACGCACCGCCGGTGTGGATGACGCCCGACGGCGCGTTCGCGGTGCGCCTGCTGGGCAGCCACGACGAGGCCCGGCTCTCGATGCAGATCCTCGACGATCTGTACCGGGCCGACATGGGCCTGGCCCGCCACACCCTGCTGTCGGCGCGCTCGGAGCCGACCGCGTCGCTCGAGGAGACCAGCTATCGCTGGCGCAACGGCCGCCTGGCCGACCTGGGCTACGTCGACTTCTACGACGCCCTCGAGCTGTTCGCGCCGCTGACGCCCGAGCAGTTTCTCCTCCAGGCGCCGCCCCCCGACAGCTTTGTCGACGACGCCGACCACGGCGGCCTGCCGCTGTCGATCGCGGAGAAGATCGTGGCGCGCAGCTTCTTGGCCCGGGCCTGGGACCGCGTGCCGTCGGCCGCTCACGAGGCGCTCGAGATGGCGCTCATCGTGCTGGTCAACAAGGTGCTGGCGGCGGCCCGCGTCAAGCCGGGCGATCCGGCGGCGGTCGCGCTGGCCGCCGACTACGCGACCTGCACGGTCGCGCTCGGCCTCGAGACCGTCACCCGCGGCGATCTCGATCGCGCGGCGGCGCTCCTGCCCACCGCGTCGATGACGCGGCTCCACCGGGTCGGCTTCACGATCACGCAGCAGCTGGCCCGGGTCGCCAAGGGCCTGGCGCCGCGCACCCTCACCGCCGACGACGCGGCGACCGCGGTGGTGTCGGCCCTGTGCGCGCCCCGGCCCTGGATGGCGCGGGTCCTCGACGATCCGCCCCGCCCCGGCGTGCGGCCCTTCGAGTCGCCGGCCGACCTGCGCCGGGTCGCCGAGGTGCTGGCGACGCTCGCGCTGCGCCTCACGGTCGCCGAGGCGCTGGGCATCAGCCTGGCCAGCATGAAGGACGTCCCCGAGCCGCGCCCGCAGCTCGACGATCACGTGCGGACCGCGCTGGGCCGCGTGCTGGCCGGCGGCGATCTCACGCCCGACGCGCTGTCGCTGGGCGAGGCCGCGGCGGCCCGGCGCGCCCTCGACGCCGACGGCCCGGCCGCCTGGGCCCCGCGCGCCCTCGCCGCGATCCGCGCCGCGCTCGTCGACCGCGGTGGCGACGGTGGCCTGGGCACCCGCCTGGGCGCCCTGGTCGACCAGTGGCTCAGCGACCTGGTCGACGCCCTGGCACCCCTCGATCTCGCCCACCCCGACGAGTTTGACGGGCGCTTCGTCGCTGGCGTCATGGTCGCGGCCGGCGCCCGGGCGTAGGCCGGCCGGGCGTAGGGCGGCCCGCGCGCCCGGCTGCGGTCAGCCGAGGACCGGGAGGCTCTCGAGCTTCATGGCGGCAGCGGCGGCGGCGTTCTGCTCGGCTTCCTTCTTGGAGCGACCTTCGGCCATCGAATACTCGTCGTCGCCGATGCGGACCTGCACCATGAAGCGCTTGGCGTGGTCGGGGCCGAGCTCGCCGATCACGAAGTACGTGGGCGCGATGCGCAAGCGCGCGAGCGCCATCTCCTGCAGGCGGGTCTTGAAGTCGTAAAAGCCGGTCTGCTCGACGGTCTCGATCCGCTGGGCCAGCAGGCGCCCGACCAGCGCGAAGGCGGCGTCGAAGCCACCGTCGAGGTAGACCGCGGCGATCACCGCCTCGAAGACATCGGCGAGGATCGAGCGCTTGCCGCGGCCGCCGCCCTTCTCCTCGCCCTTGCCGAGCTTGACCCAGGCCCCGAAGCCGAGCTGGGACGCGATCTCGGCCAGGCCGGCCTCGCTCACCACCTGGGCCCGGGTGACCGAAAGCTGGCCCTCCCGCAGTGCCGGAAACCGCCTCATCAGCAGGTGGCCGACCACCAGATCGAGCACCGCATCGCCGAGGTACTCGAGCCGCTCGTTGTCGCCACCCTCGGTCTCGGGGTGCTCGTTGACCCAGGAGGTGTGGCGCAGCGCGAGCTCGAGCGTCGCGCGCTCGCGGAACCGGTAGCCGAGGACGCCCTCGAGGGCCTCCAGATCGTTGCTGGCGTTCACCACGGCACTGTAGCAAGCGGGCCGGCTCCGGTAAGCTCGGGCGCGGTGGAGTCGCTCGTTCGTTTCGGCCGCTATCACGTCCTGGGCCCGATCGCCCGGGGCGGAATGGCCGAGGTCTTCCGCGTGAAGACCGTCGGGCTGGCCGGCTTCGAGAAGGTGCAAGCGCTCAAGCGCATCGCGCCAGCGCAGTCGCGCGAACCCCGCTTCATTCGTTCGTTCATCGACGAGGCCCGCATCGCCGCCGAGCTCACCCACAAGAACGTGGTGCAGGTCTTCGACTTCGGTGAGGTCGAGGGCGTGCTGTACCTGACGATGGAGTTCATCGACGGCTGCGACCTGCGCACCGCACTCGATCGGGCGCGGGCCGCTGGCAAGATGCTGCCGACCGACCTGGCGGCCCACATCGTCGCCGAGCTCGGCACCGGCCTCGACTATGCGCACCGCAAGGTCGACACCGCGGGCCAACCCCTCGGCATCGTCCACTGCGACGTGTCGCCGGCCAACCTCATGGTCTCGACGGAAGGTCACGTGAAGATCCTCGACTTCGGCGTGGCCCGCGCCAGCTTCGCCCACGCGGTCGAGCGGCGCCGGCTGCGCGGCAAGCCGCGCTACATGGCGCCCGAGCAGACCCGCGGCGAAAAGCCGACGCCCGCCACCGACGTGTTCGCGCTGGCGGTGGTCGCGTGGGAGCTGCTGACCGGGGCCCCGCTCTTTGACGGCGCCGACGTCGCGAGCACGCTGGCCGCGGTCCGCACCCAGCCGGTGCCGCCCATCGATCGGGTGCGGCCCGAGGTGCCGATGGTGCTGGCCCGGGCCCTCGAGCGCGCCCTGGTCCGCGATCCGGCCCGGCGCATCGGCGCCCTCGAGCTGGCCCGGGCCGCGGCGCTGGCGGCCGGTGGCGCCAACGCGCGCTCGCTGGCGGCATGGATGGACGAGATCGCGACGCTGGCGCCGGCCCAGCCGATGGCGCTGCCGGTCTTCGTCGAGGCCACCGCCGACACCGTGACCCGCGAGCCGCACTGGCGAGAGGAGCCGACCCGCGCCGACCCGCCGTTCGCGTGGATCGAAGACGAGGCGTTCTCCGACGGCATCGTCACCGACACCAGCACGCCGCAGGACAGCGAGCTGGCCGAGCCGACGATCGATCAAGCGCTGGGCGACGAGCGCGCGATCCAGCCACCACCGACGACGCGATCGCCGTCGTAGATCACCGCGGCCTGGCCCGGCGCCGCGATCGCGGGCTCGGCGAGGGTGGCCCGGGCCCGACCGTCCTCGACGAGGATCGTGGCCGGCAAGCGCGCGCCGCGGTGGCGCAGCTGCACGGTCAGCCCGTCGGCGAGCGGGCCCAGCCAGCGCATGTCGTCGATGATCAGCGTGGCGGTCGCGGCGTCGTCGCGGGCGCCCACGGTGACGGTGCCGGCCCGGGGATCGATCGCGGTGACGAAGCGACGATCGTCGGGCCCGACGCCGCGCAGGTTGCCAAGGCCCTTGTGCTGGCCGACGGTGAAGCGGTGGACGCCCTCGTGCTGGCCCAAGACCAGGCCGGCGCCGTCGACGATCGGGCCCCGGGTCGGCAGCGCGCGCCCGCGGGCCAGCGCGGCCTTGGCGACGAAGCCGGCGTGATCTCCGTCGGGGACAAAGCAGATCTCCTGCGACTCGGGCTTGCCGGCGTTGGGCAGGCCGAGGTCGAGGGCCAGGGCCCGGACCGCCGGCTTGTCGAGGCCGCCCAGCGGGAACCACACCGAGGCCAGCGCGGCCCGCGGCATCGAGAACAAGAAGTACGACTGATCTTTGTCGGCGTCGACGGCGCGGGCCAGGGCCGGCGCTCCATCGGGACCCGGCGCGATCCGAGCGTAGTGGCCGGTGGCCAGGACGTCGGCGCCGACCGCGCGGGCTCGCTCGAGGAGCGGCGAGAACTTGATGTGCTGGTTGCAGCGGACGCACGGGTTGGGGGTCCGGCCGTCGAGGAAGGTCTCGACGAAGTCGTCGACCACCGCGGCGGTGAACTCGGCCTCGAGGTCGATCACGTAAAACGGGATGTCGAGGTGCTCGGCGACCCGGCGGGCGTCCTCGATGTCGCGCGGGCCACAGCAGCGGCCGCGCGAGGCGTCGGTGCCGCGGGCGTCGTAGAGCCGCATCGTCATGCCGACCACCCGGTGACCGGCCCGCACCAGCAGCGCGGCCGCGGTCGCCGAGTCGACGCCGCCCGACAGCGCGACCACGACGCGACGCGACGGATCGGGTGCAGGCAAGACGGACGCGAGCATGGCGTGTTACGGATGCCAGAGATGTCCGCCGACGGCAAGCCATCGCTCGCGATCACTGCCGACGACCTCGACGACGACGGCGCGGGCGTCGGGCGCGCCGCCGGCCTCACCGTCCACGTCGCCGACCTGCTGCCGGGCGAGCGCGCCACCGTCGCCCTCGAGCATCGCAGCCCGCACCGGCCCGAGGCCTGGGGCCGCATCGTGACCCGGCAAGGCCGCCTGTCCGCCGACCGGACGACGCCGGCCTGTCCGGCTTTCGGACGTTGCGGTGGATGCCCGTGGCAGCACCTGGCCTACCCGGCCCAGCTCCTCGGCAAGCAGCGTCGGGTCGCCGCCGCGCTGGGCGCGCTGGCCGAGGTCGCCCCGGTGATCGGCTCGCCGAGCCCGCTCGGCTATCGCCACAAGGGCAAGTACGTGGCCGGCCGCGTGAAGGGCCAGCTCGCGCTCGGCGCGTGGGCGCCGCGCAGCCACGCCTTCGTCGACACCGCCGGCTGCCGCGCGGTCACGCCCGCCATCGACGCCACCCGCGGCGCGATCGTCGACGCCATCGCCGGCGCCCGGGTCGCGCCCGCCGACGAGCCCCGCGGCACCGGCGACCTGCGCTACGCGATCGTGCGGCAGGCCCGCAGCGGCGCGCTGCTGATCGCGCTGGTGGTGCGCAGCCGGGCCCCCGCCGATCGCGTGGGCGCGGCGGCCCGGGCCCTGATCGACGCGCCGGGCGTGGTCGGCGTGGTCCGCCTCGACAACGATCGCACCGACGGCGCCCTGGTCGATGGCGTGCCCACGGTGCTGCACGGCTCGGCCACGGTCGACGACACCATCGCCGGGGTCCCGGTCGCGCTGGGCGCCACCGAGTTCGCGCAGATCCATCCGGTCCAGGCCGACGCGCTGTACGCCCACGTCGCGTCGCTGCTCGCGCTGGGCGCCGGCGACCGCGCCGCCGATCTCTACGCCGGCCTCGGCGGCATCAGCTTCGCGCTGGCCGCCACCGGCGCCGAGATCGTCGCGATCGAGCGCGATCCCGCCGCCATCGCGGCGCTCACCGCCGCCGCCGCCCACCTGCCCGGCCGCATCGACCCCCGCACCGGCGACGCCGCGCTCCTCGCTGGCATCACCGGTCCCTTGGCCGCCGTGGTCGTCAACCCGCCGCGCAAGGGCCTGTCGGCCGCCACCGTCGCCGCCGTCGTGGCGTCGCCAGCCAACCGCTTGGTCTACGTGTCGTGCGGGCCCGACTCGCTGGCCCGCGACCTCGCCGCGCTGGTCGCCGCCGGTTGGCAGATCGATCACGTGCAGCCCTTCGATCTCATGCCGGGCACGTCGCAGGTCGAGACCGTGGTCCGCGCCGTCCGCTAAAACTGGCCCACCCGGGTCCACCGCCCTACCGTCTCCCGATGCGCTGGCTCGGTGGGTTGGTGTTGGTCGCGGCCTGCGGACCGCGCACGCTCATGTCGCCATCACCGTCGACGGGCACGGTCACCGTGACGGATACGGATACGGATACGGTCACGGATACGGTCACGGACACGGGTACGGTCACGGGTACGGATACGGGTACGGTCACGGGTACGGATACGGGTACGGGTACGGCGACGGCGACGGGGCCCCGCACCGGCCTGGTCTTCTCCCTGCTCCCTGCTCCCCACCGGGTCTCCAGCGCGCCCCTCCCCGCCATCGCCACGCTCGCCGAGGCCCGCGCGCTGGTCGGCCGCCGCGATCAGCGCGACCCGCTCACCACCGCGCTCGACCTCTCGGCCCAGCTCACCCACTCTGCCCCGCTGCCGGCGCGCACGCCCGCCGAGCTGGTCGCCTTCGCGCAGCAGCAGTCGCGCTGGATCTCCATCCCCGCGATCCGCCCCGGCGATCTGCTGGTCTTCGATCGCGCCGTCGCGGCGGCGCCGGCGTCGCTGGTCGCGGTCGCGCTCGGCCGTGATGCCCGCGGGGTCGTCGAGATCCTCTACCTCGGCGCCGGGGTGGTCCGGCGCGGCTTCGTCGATCCGTCGCGCCCGCGCACCGCCCGCGATCGCGAGCGCCGCGTCGTCAACACCTACCTGCGCCACAACGCCGACCGTCCGCCCGCCGGCACGCGGTTCCTCGCCGGGGAGCTGTTCGCCGGCGCGATCGCCGCCGCCGCGCGCTGATCGAGTACGCTGCGCCGTCCTCTCGGCCCGAGTGGTGGAAACGGTAGACACACGGGACTTAAAATCCTGCGAGCGCAAGCTCATGCCGGTTCGAGTCCGGCCCCGGGCACCGCCGCGCTTCCCTGCATCGGTCGGCCGCGCTACAAGAGCGACCATGGCGGACCGAATTCACCTGCCGGTCATCAACGCGCCGGCCGGGCCGCCGCCGTCGGCCAACACCGTCGTGGCCAGCGCCGTCGGGGTCAACAACGTCGAGGCCAGCGCCGGCGCGAGCCCGCCCGCGGTGAGGCGTCGCCACCCCGAGTGGATCCGCGTCCCGATGCCCACCAAGCCCACCTTCTTCGAGGTCAAGCAGCTGGTGGCCGACCTCAAGCTCCACACCGTGTGCGAGAGCGCGAGCTGTCCCAACATCGGCGAGTGCTGGAGCCGGCGCGCGCTCACGATCATGGTGATGGGCGACATCTGCACCCGCTCGTGTCGCTTCTGCGATGTCACCACCGGCCGCCCGCTGCCCCTCGATCCCGACGAGCCGCGCCGGGTCGCGACGATGCTGTCCAAGCTGGCCCTCGAGCACACCGTCATCACGTGCGTCGATCGCGACGACCTCGCCGACTTCGGCGGCGCCCACTGGGCCCAGACCATCCGCGCCGTCCGCGCGGCCTGCCCGGCCATGACACTCGAGGTGCTGGTCGGCGACTTCAAGGGCAAGACCGAGCACGCCGATCTGGTCCTCGACGCCGAGCCCGACGTCTTCGCCCACAACCTCGAGACCGTGCCGCGGCTGTCGCGCGAGGTCCGGGTCCAGGCCAGCTATCCGCGCAGCTACAAGATCCTCGAGCACGCCCGCAAGCGCGGCGCGGTCACCAAGACCGGGCTCATGCTCGGCCTGGGCGAGACCCGCGACGAGGTCGAGGCCGTGCTCGCCGACATCGCCGGCCTCGGCGTCGACATCCTGACCCTGGGTCAGTACCTATCGCCGTCCAAGCAGCACCTCCCCATCGCGCGCTACGTCCCGCCGGTCGAGTTCGACGAGCTGCGCCAGGTCGCGCTCGGCCTGGGCCTCAAGCACGTCGAGTCGGGGCCCCTGGTCCGGTCGAGCTATCACGCCGACGGCCAGGCTGCCCTCATCCGATCACTGCGCGGGTAGCGCCGGCACCGTCGCCGGCGGCGCGACCACGGCGGTCGGGGCCTCCTTGCCGATGATCACCGTGCCGACGTTCGCGATCTCGACCGCGACGAACAGCGGGCCGACGCAGTCGCTGATGGCCGTCACCGTGGTGTTGATCGTGACCGGCTCGGTGCTCGCCACCAGCCGCGCCGTGATGTCGTCCTTGCGCACATCCCACATCGCGCCGACGTTGCCGGGAAAGGCGTCGCCGTTGCCGACCTCGACACCGTCGATCGTGAGCGAGTCCGAGGCCGGCTGGCCGTCGGCCACCATGTGCGTGATGATCGCCGACTCGAAGCCCTCGGGCACGAACACGCCGGTGAGCAAGGTCGTCATCGGCACGCCCTGCACGTAGTTCGCGCCGTCCTTGATCTCGACGAAGTTGGTGCCGAGCTCGCTGCGGTCGCGGTAGATGATCGCGAGGCTGACGCCCTGGCTGTCGAAGGCGAGATCGGTGCGCGACGGCAGGCCGGTGATGCTGTACGTGCCGTTGCCGGTGACCATCGTCGTCACGTCGGCGCGGTACATCGTGTTGATGCCGATGCCCCAGCAGGTGTCGGGCGTGATGCCGAGGATCTGGCCGGTGACCGGCTGACCGTTCATCTCCACCATCGTCGTGGTGGTGCCGATGACCGCCCAATAGAGATACGCGTGGATGATGGTGGCGTCGGCGGGCAGCGTGTCGACCAGGAGCGGCGCGCTGGTGACCGGCGTGCCCGTGACCCGCCCGGCGGTCGCGAGCCCGACGGTGAACAGGTGTCCGCCCGGGATCTTGCCGGCGATCTGCGGGCTCAAGACGCCCTGGCAGGCGTTGCCGACCATGTTGGAGTCGTCGTCGGCCTGATCGGGGTTGGGGACGGTGCGGCAGTTGTCGGCCGAGTCGGGCACGCCGTCGTTGTCGTCGTCGTCGTCGCAGGCATCGCCGATGATGTCGTCGTCGAGATCCGACTGGTCGGTGTTGGGGACCAGCCGGCAGTTGTCGCTGAGGTCGATGACCTCGTCGTTGTCGTTGTCGCTGTCGCAGGCGTCGCCCATGCCATCGCCATCGCCGTCGGCCTGACTGGGGTTGGCGGTGACCGGGCAGTTGTCGACCTCGTTGAGGACCCCGTCCTGGTCCTGATCGGGATCGATCTGGTTGCTCGAGTCGATGCCGCCATCGCCGTCGTCACCACCGTTGCTGGTCACGGGACCGCAACCGGCAACAAGGACGCAGGTCAGGAGCGAGCCTAGAAGCGTTCTGGCCATGATCATATCCGACACCATCGGACTAGATGGCCCCGGGACGCAACCGTGATCCGCACGGACGCGCGGTTAGCCGCGGGTCGCGAAGTAGGCGGCGAGGACGGCCGCGATCGAGATCGCCAGGACGATCGCGAAGACCCAGGGCGCGCGCTCGGCGGCGTTGGCGGCGGCCACCTTGGCGCCCGGCATGCGGTCAGACAGCCGCTCGCCCGGTCGGGCCGGTGGCAGGCTGGTGACCACGGCGGCGTCGCGACCGCGCTGGCCGGCGGCGAGCACGACCCGACGGGTGTCGAGGATGCGCGTCGGATCGTCGTCGGTGTCACGGGGCTTGCTGGCCGCGATCACGACCGGCCGCGACGGCTTGGCCGGGCGCAGCGTGACCACGCGACCAGCGGGGACCGTGCCCGGCTCGTGGCGCATCGTCACCAGGCCCGGGTCGGTGTCCTCGGGCCCGGGGTCGACCCGGGTCGCCTCGCCGCTGTCCTCGGAGATCAGGTCCTCGGTCGACGGCCCCTGGGGCGGCAGCGGCGGCGGCGCGGTCGGCTTGACCGGGCGCCCGGTGGTCACGCTGGCGTGCATGCCGCCGTTGACCCGCTCGTGGGGCACCTCGTCGCCAGCCAGCGCCATCGGCGTCACCAGCGACTCGCGCAGGCAGCGCTCCCACGCGCTGCGCAGGGCAGCCTCGGCCTCGGCGGCGTCCTGGTAGCGGCGCTGCGGCGAGGGGTCGAGCGCGAGCATGCACACGTCGGCCAGCGGTCCCGGCACCGACGGATCGTGCTGGGTCGGTGGCGGCGCGTCGCCCTTGCAGACGAAGCCGTTGGTGGTCTTGGTGTCCGGGCCCTCGTAAGGGATGCGGCCGCTGAGCAGCTCGTAGAGCAACGCGCCCCAGGCAAAGACGTCGGCCTGCGCGGTGTAGCGGCCGTCGCGGATCGCCTCGGGCGGCGCATAGCCGGGCGTACCCATGAAGATGCCGACCTGGGTCAGATCGCTGTCGGGCATGCGCGCGATGCCGAAGTCGGCGAGCTTCCAGCGCTGCTCGCCAGCGTGGAGCACGTTGGCCGGCTTGACGTCGCGGTGGACGATGCGCTCGCGGTGCGCGAAGGCCAGCGCGCTGGCCAGATCGAGGGCGATGTTGACCGCGCGCCCCAGCGGCATGCGCACCCGGTCGAGACGATCGGCGAGGGTCTCGCCGGGCAGGTACTCGAGCACCATGAACGGCGCGCCGCTGCTCTCGTCGACGCCGACGTCGAAGATGGTGACGATCGCCGGGTGCTGCATCTTGGCCGCGGCCTTGGCCTCGCGCTGGAAGCGCTCGAGGTACGCGGTCCGGATGCGCCGCCCCGAGCCTTGGGGCGACACGATGGTCTTCACCGCGACGGTGCGGTCGAGCAATGGGTCGCGAGCCTTGTAGACCACGCCCATCGCGCCCTTGCCGAGGAGCTTGACGATCTCGTAGCGGCCGATCGTGTTGCGAGCGTCGCCGCCCTCGAGCTCCATGCCGGGCGGCGCCACGAATCGGTGGCGTGACACCGTCCGGGGACGCTGGGCGTCGGAGTCAGACCTCACGAGACGCGCACCGTATCACGTGGGCCGCGATGTCCGCGTCACTCGCGACGCGACGGCGGGGCCGAGATCGGGCCCCGGGCCGCCCGCGGGCCGTGACTCACTCGGCGGCGGCGTCGAGGCCGCCCGTCGGCACCGGCACCGGCGCCGGCGCCTCGTTGATGACCCGCAGCGCCTCGACGAACCGGCTGTCGGGTACGGTCACCCGGGTCGGCATGCCGCCGCCCAGCTCGAGCAGCTTCACGAAGTCCCAGCCCGAGCCAAAGGCGGCCGCGATGGTCAGCATCCCGGAGTCTTTCACCATCGACACCGGCGCGCGGGTCTGGCCGGCGAGCAGCAGATCGGTCTTGTCGTAGGGCGGCGCGCTCGCGGTGTCGACCCAGGCGACCCGACCCCGCAGGACATACTTGTCGGCGAGCACCGCGGTGCCGGCCGCGCGGACGTCGAACTCGCCTGCCGCGTCGGCGATGAGGTCGGCATGAGCGCCCGGCTTGAGCCCGCCGATCAGGTACCCGATGACCGCGCGCTTGAGCTGGTCGTCGCGGAACTTCGCGCGCAGCGCGTGATCGATGCGGGTGCCGGTCGGACCCGGCGTGCCGATGCGGGTGTCGACCGCGCGGGCGTCGTCGTCGGCGCCGAGATAGGGTTCGCGGCCCTCGAGGATCCACTTGGCCGCCGCGTAGAGGCCATCGAGATCGACGTGGGTGACGATGGTGTCGATGGGCCCGATCTGTCGCACCAGCTCCGGCGTGATCATCTCCGGACACGCGCCGTGCTGGGCCTTGGTCGCCAGCACGAAGCGCGGGTCGCCCGCGTAGTCGGCGTGGCGATCGTGATCGTGGTGATCGACCCAGGCCGCCAGGCGATCGCCGAGGCCGGTGATGAGCGGCAGCGTGGTCTTGTCGAACGAGACGTTGGTGCCGATCGTCGACGCGAACGCGACGTCGGTCACGACGACGCGCCCGTTCAACACGCTCGCCTTGGGCAAGGACCGCGGCGCGGTGAAGTACAGGTGGGGCATCGACATCCGCGCACCCTAGCACTGCGGCTCGAGCGGCCTTGGCGCGCCGCTCGAAACGCTAGCCTTTGGGACACCGCATGCGCAGCGACCAGCCGTCGTGCAGGTAGGCCTCGCGCACGGTGCCGCGATCGCCGCAGATCGCGCTGCCCGGCTCGGGCAGCAGGCACAGCGTGCGGCGGCCCTTGTCGGCCTGCACGGTGATCTTGTCGCGGGCCGGCGCCTCGCCCATCCACACGCCGTCGACGTAGACCGACAGCGGGTCGGGGCACTCGCTGTTGTCGACGACGAACGTGGCCGGCTCCGGCGTCGGCTCGGTGCGGACGATGGGCGCGGGCGGACGGGGCGCGGTCTCGGGCGCGCGGTACAGCGCCGGCATCGCGGCGGCCGCGGCCAGCAGCTCGCGCGTGCAGTGGCGGCGAGTCAGCTCGCGGCCGAGCTGCCCGTCGATCGCGGCCCGCAGCTCGACGACGTCGCGGCGCGCGGCCTGGTAGCCGCGGTGGGCCTCGGCGACCCGCTTGCGATCCACCGGCGACAGGCCCTCGGTCTCGCCGAACTTGTCGTAGGTCGCGATCGTGTCGTAGGCGTCCTCGAGCTCGACGCCGGTCGCGATGAAGTGGGTGAAGGCGTCGCGGGCGGCCGCCTGCCGCGACGCGACGTCCGACAGCGGGCACGGGCCACCGGCGCGGGCCCGGGCCCGGGCCATGATGACGTTCTTGGTCGGCCCTTCGCCCAGCACCGTCAGCGCCCCGAGCACGTGGGTCTCGACCTGCGTGCGCAGCCCCCGTATCGCGGCCTGGGTCGCGTCGAACCGATCGAGCGCGGCGATGAGCGCGGCGCGATCGCCAAAGGGCAGCTCGATGCGGGGCCGCCCCTCGTGATGCATCGTCGCCGGGTCACCGCCGACCGACAGCGCGGTCAGGTTGCGGCGGGCGTCGGCCTGGGCCGGATCGCGAACCAGCGCCTCGGCGAAGCTGGTGCGCGCCGCCTCGAGCTCGCCGGCCCGCAGCCGCACCACGCCGCGCAGGTACGCCGCGCCGGCGTCGTTGGGCGCGAGCAGCTCCACCACGTCGAGCTGCTGGTCGGCGCGGGCCAGATCGCCTGACGCCGAGGCAGCCAGCGCGAGATCGTAGCGGATCGCCGCCGAGCGCGGCCGCAGCAGCGCGGCCTTGCGCCACACCGTCAGCGCCTCGGCGTGCTTGCCCTCGAGGTACGCCGCGGCGCCCAGCGCGGTCAGCGTGCCGGCCTGGTAGTCGACGAACTTGGTGGCCTTGGTCAGGACCTCGCGGGCCGCCGCGATGCGCCCGGCCTCGAGCAGCGTGGCGCCGGCCAGCAGCGGCGGCCGGGGATCGTTGGGAGCCAGCCGCGCCGCGCTGGCGTACCAGGTGATCGCCTGGTCGACCTCGCCGCGTCGACGGTAGAGGTCGCCCACCCGCTTGTGCGCGCTGGCGTCGTCGGGCCGCGCCGCCGCGACTCGCTCGAACCAGGTCGTCGCCTCGGGCAGCTGGCCCAGCTCGGCGTAGGCCGCGCCCAGCTCGATCTGAGCGCCCAGGTCGGCCGGCACCAGCCGCACCACCATGGCCAGCTCGGCGATGCGCAGCGCGGTCTCGCCGCGGGCACCGCGGATCTCGGCCAGGACGCGATGGGCCTGCAGCTCGTCGGGACGGCGCGCCACCACCCGATCGAGCTCGCGCAGCGCCAGGTCGCCGTAACCGGTGCGCCACGCCGCCAGGCCGAGGGCGACCCGGGCGTCGAGGTCCCAAGGCCGGGCCCGCACCAGCTGCGCGCTGCGGGTCAGCGCCGAGGGCCAGTCGCCAGTCGCCAGCGCGCGATCGGCGACCGCCCGCACCGCGGCTGGGTAGCCGGCGTCGAGGTCGGCCGCGTAGGCGAACTTGCCGGCCGCCTTCTTGGCGATCAGCGGATCGGGATCCTCGCTCCACACCAGGCCGAGAAGCCGCTGGGCCGCGACCAGCTCGGGATCGATGAACGTGGCGCGGGCGAGATCTTTCGCCGCGGCCTTGCGGTCGACCGGCCCGACGTTGCCGCGGGCGTGCCCGAGCCCGCGACCCAGGAGCGTGAACGCGTAGCTGTCGCGCGCCGGCGCGGTCGCCAGCACCATCGCGGCCTCGGGCGCGAGGGGCCAGCCGGCGTCGACCAGCGCGCCGATCATCGTCGCGCCGACCAGCGCGAAGGGCAGCTCGATGGGGCCCACCGCCTCGCGCTCGCCGGCGATCACGGCCCGGTCGCCGTCGACCCGCCACACCGCGACGTGCAAGCGCAGCTGCCAGTTGGGGCGCTCGACCCAGCCGGTGATCACCCAGCGCGCCGCGCGGGCCTGCGCGAAGGCCGCCACCGACGCCGGGGTCGCGGCCACGACCGGGCCCTCGGGCACCACCCAGGCGTCGTAGGCCGGCGCCAGCGACGACACTCGCTCGAGCTTCTCGGCGATCGCCAGCGGCAGGCCCGCCACCGCCCAGTCCAGGACGTGGACGCCCGAGCGGTTCTCGAAGACCATCGGCGCGAAGCGGGCCGGCATCGCCTGCGGCACGTCGGGCACGCCGAGCGCGTCCTTGCGCGCCAACGTCGCGGGTCGGGTCGGCGTCGTCGCCGCGACCTGCCCAAAGGCCAGCCCGCCCGCGATCAGGGCCAAGGCGGCGAGCCCCAGCTTGCCTGCGCGGTGCGAGAGGTCCATAGCTAGAGAGCTTGCCAACTTCCGCCACCGCCGCCAAGCCTCGTCGTCGCAAGCGGCGGATCCGCGCGTTCTCGATCCTGCGGTTGTTGCTCCTGCTCGTGCTCTTCGGCGCCGCGCTGGGCTGCGGCTTCGTGTACCTCGCGGTGGTGCGGATCAACCGCGATCTGCCGACCGATCTGACCGCCGCGTTCGACTACCAGCCCAACCGCAAGAGCTTGGTCGTGGCCGCCGACGGCGAGGAGATCGGCGCGTTCTTCGTCGAGAACCGCCAGGTCGTCGCGCTCGAACGCATGCCGCCCCACGTCCTGAGCGCGTTCATCTCCGCCGAGGACGCCCGGTTCTGGGACCACCCCGGCTTCGACGCGATCGGCATCGTGCGGGCCGCGTACAAGAACTTCGTCACCGGCGGAGTCAAGCAGGGCGCGTCGACGATCACCCAGCAGGTCATCAAGATGCTGCTGCTGGACAACGAGCGCACCTACGACCGCAAGGCCAAGGAGCTCATCCTCGCGGTGCGCATCGAGCGCGAGCTGTCCAAGCCCGAGATCCTGTCGATCTATCTCAACCACGTCTTCCTCGGCAACAACGCGTACGGCGTGGCCGCGGCCGCCGAGGTCTACTACGGCAAGCGCGTCGAGAACCTCACGATCGCCGAGGCGGCGCTGCTGGCCGGGTTGGTCGCCGCGCCGTCGCAGTACGCGCCGCACCGTCACTTCGCACTGGCCCGCCAGCGCCAGGTCTACGTGCTCGACCGCATGCACCAAGACGGCTACATCTCCGACGCCGAGCAGGCCGCCGCCCTCGACGAGCCCATCGCGATCCTCGGCACCGTCGCGGAGAACGATCTGGCCGCGCCCTACTTCGTCGAGCAGGTCCGCCAGCGCCTGGTCGCCGAGCTGGGCGAGGACGAGCTGCTCCACGGCGGCCTCCGGGTCTATGCCACGCTCGACACCCGCATGCAGAGCGCCGCCGAGGCCGCGCTCAAGCACGGCCTCGAGACCCTCGATCGCCGGCTCGGCTTTCGAGGTCCGATCGCCACCTTGGCCCCCGAGGCCCGCGATGCCTATGCCGAAGGCCCGCCCCACCGGGTCCGCGGCAGCCAGCTCGAGCTCACCACCGACGAGCTCGCCCCCGAGACCCGCTACGGCGGGCTGGTCGTCGCCATCCCACCCCGCCCGCGCTGGGGCAAGGCCGGCGACGTCATCGTCGATCTAGGCCCCCGCGCGCTGCCCATCACCGGCAAGGACGCCGTCGATCTGCGGGCTTGGCGCAACGAGCTCAAGAAGCCGATCGCGGTCGGCGACGTGGTGCCGGTGCGGCTGTCGCCCGACGGGCTCACCGCCGTGATCGACCAGGTCCCGGCGATCCAGGGCGCGTTGGTCGCGATCGAGCCCTCGACCGGCCGGGTCCGCGCGCTGGTCGGCGGCTACGACTGGTTCGACAGCAAGTTCGACCGCGCGTCGCAAGGCAAGCGCCAGGTCGGCTCGTCGATCAAGCCGTTCATCTACGGGTCGGCGTTGGCGGCCGGCTACACCGTGGTGCAAAAGGTCCTCGACGGACGGATCGCGGTGCCGACCGCGTCTGGCATCTGGTCGCCGTCGAACTACGACAACCGCTACAACGGCTGGATCACGTTGCGGGGCGCGCTGGCCAAGAGCCTCAACACCGTCTCGGTGCGGCTCATGCTCGACGTCGGCGTCGACCGGGTCATCGACGTGATGCGCGGCTTTGGCATCACCAGCGACATCCCGCGCCACATCTCGATCGCGCTCGGCACGCCCGACCTCACGCTCCTCGAGATGGCCGGTGGCTACGCCGGCATCGCGGGAGGCGGGCGCCGGGTCACGCCGCGCTTCTGGGAGGTGGTCATGGACGGCCACGGCGAGCCCATCCTCGATCATCGCGGCGATCCGCCGGGCCCCCAGGTGTTCGCGCCCGACGTCGACTACGCGCTCGTCGACCTCATGAAGGGCGTGGTCGCGCGCGGCACCGCCAAGCGGGCGCTCGAGCTGGGCCGGCCCGCCGCTGGCAAGACCGGCACCAGCGCCAATTTCAAGGACGTGTGGTTCATCGGCTTCACGCCCGACCTGCTGTGCGGGGTGTGGATCGGCCGCGACGACTCCACGCCCATCGGCGACAAGATCACCGGCGGCGGGGCCGCGGTGCCGATCTGGGTCGAGTTCATGAAGGCCGCGCATCCGCCGACGCCGGCGCGCGACTTCCCGGTGCCACCCGGGATCACCTTCGCCCGCGCCGAGCCGTGGGGCGGCACCCCGATGAGCTCGTCGCCCGAGGCGGTGTGGGTGCCCTTCGTGCGGGGCACGCTGCCCGCGGCGTTCGGCGGCAAGGCCCTGCCCCGCACCTTCGCGTCGCTGGTGCCCGCTCCACCACCTCCGTAGTGACTCGGGTCGCGTTCGCGCGAAGTGCAGTGTGCTAGCGTCGGCCCCCATGGGTCGCAGTACGTGCCTGCTCCTCGCCCTCGGGTTCTCGCTCACGGGGTGTGTCTTGCGGTCGAGCGGCGGGGACGACGACGGCGCAGCCGATGCCTCCATCGATGCGATCTCGGCGTCGTGCCTCGAGGCGCTCGATCACAGCGATCTGACCTGGATCCAAGACCGCGTGCTGCAACCCGGATGCGCCGGGTTCACGGCGTGCCACATGGGGGCGGCCTCCGAGGCCGGCGGGTTGTCGCTCGAGCGCGGCCAGACCCATGCGCAGCTGGTCGGCGTCGACTCCGACCTGTTCCCGCAGTTCAAGCGGGTCGCGCCTGGGGACCCGGCCAACAGCTACCTGATGATCATCGTGGGCCAGTACCCTGGGCCCATCGACGACAAGGCCGGCACCATGCCGTACAACAGCGCGCTCCTCTGCAAGGAGAAACGCGACGCCATGGAGCGCTGGATCCTCGCGGGAGCGCCCAACGAAATCTGAGCCGTGACATCCCGTGAAGGCGCATAAGTTGTCCATTTGGCAACGGAATCCCCAGCGCCTGGCTTGACGCCCGCCGACTGGCCTCGGTACAACCGACGACGCACTCGCCAGGTCAACTAGGGCCCTGAGACCCGAGGACGTAACACCATGGATTGGCTAAGCGACGTATTCCAGAAGGGCGGGCCCTTCTTCATCATCAACACGTTCTTCCTGGCGATCGTGATCGCGCTCATCGTCGAGCGCTCGATGTACTTCCTGGGGCGCGGGCACCTCAACGCCAAGGCGTTCCTCGAGCAGATCAAGCGTCTGCTCGCCGCCAACAACATCGATCGCGCCAAGAAGCTGTGCGACGCCACGTCGGCGCCAGTCGCTCGCGTCGCCAAGGCCGGCCTCAACCGCCTCCACCGAGGCGAGGCCGCCGTCGCCCAGGCGATGGAAGAGACGATGACCGAGGCCATCCCCGAGGTGAAGACCCGCATCGGCGCGCTGTGGTCGATGGCGAACATCGTGACCCTCACCGGCCTGCTCGGCACCATCACCGGCCTCATCCGCACGTTCTCGGCACTCAAGAACGCCAACCCGGCCGAGAAGGACGAGAAGCTGTCCGAGGGTATCGCCGAGGCCATGTACAACACCGCGTACGGCCTCTCCATCGCGCTCATCTGCATGCTCTCGCACCTGATGCTCTCGGCGGCGATGAAGAAGGTCATCTCGGACCTCGAGGCCTTCTCGCTGCGCTTCGAGAACCTGCTCGCCGAGGGCGCCGCTGGTGGTGCAGCAGGTCGCACCGCGGGCGCGGCGCCGGGTCTGGTTGACGAAGCCGACCAGCTTCCCCTTGCACGATCCACCGAAGAGCCCCGCGCGTAAGTCGTGGCGACGTTCTCTGCCCAGCACGTTCGCACCAAGCAGCGCCGCGCCGTCGCGCGACGAGAGGCGGCGATCGAGGATGAGGAGATGGAGTCGGGTGAGATCAACCTCATCCCCTACCTCGACATCGTCACCAACCTGATGCTGTTCCTGCTGGCCTCGGTGTCGGCCAACATCATCTTCGGGCAGATCAACACCACGCTCCCCGATCAGGGTGCGCCGCCGGCGTCGCAGCAGAACGACCCCCAGCAGACCCCCGACGAGCAGCCCCTCGGCCTCGCGGTCGCGGTCACCCGCGACAACATCCGGGTCTTCTCGTTCTCCGGCCTGGAGGGCACGCTGGTCGCGCCCAAGGCGATCATCGCGCGCACCGGCAAGCCCGGCGATCGCTGCGACCAGTCCTTCGAGTGTGAGACCAACAAGTGCAGCGGCCAGCAGGTCTGCGTGCTCGACCCCACCGCGGACGTCACGCCGGTCTTCGACTACCGCAAGCTCAACGACACCCTCGCCGAGATCGCGGCCCGTCGCTTCGACGGACCGGGTGCCCCCAAGTTCCGCAAGCTCGAGACCTACCAGGCCGTCCTCATGGCCGACCCGTCGATCCCGTACGGGTCGCTGATCTCGGTCATCAGCGCGATGCGCTGCAAGATGGGCGCGTTTGGCAAAGAGGTGCCGACCTGCTTCATGCCGACCAACGACCCCGGCCTCAAGGCCGCGACCAACCCGATCGACCAAGACACGCGGCTCTACGATCCTGATCGCACCGACTACGACCCGACCCGGGACGCCCTGTTCTCGGATGTGGTCTTCTCGACGGGATTCCGCTGATGTCGTTCTCGCAGAGCGAGATGCGCGCGATGATCCGGAAGGCCGTTGGCCGGGTTCCGGAAGGTGAGGAGATCCGTCACCTCAACATCATGCCGATGATGGACATGATGACGATCTTGCTCGTCGCCTTCATCTCTCAGCTGGCGGTGGTGTCCAACGCCGCGGCCACCAACTCGGTGACCCTGCCGGCGACCTTCGGCGAGCAGCCGATGCCAGAGACCGCGTCGACGCTCATCATCACCAAGACCGCGATCGTGGTCGAGGGCGAGGAGATCGTCGCGGTGCGCAACGGCGACGTCGATCCCTCGCAGAAGGAAGGCGGCGCCGACGGTCGCAAGATCCCGCGCCTCACCAACTTCCTCGGCACCCTGCGCGGCCTGCAGAACCAGGCGCTCAAGGACGCCGGCAAGCCGATCCCCGACGTGCCCGAGCTCATGATCGTCGCCGACCGTTCGATCCCGTACGGCCTGCTGGTGAGCGTGATGTTCTCGGCCAAGCAGAAGGAAGCCGGCTACAAGCGCTTCAGATTGATTGTTCAGAAGAGTCACCCGATCCCGAATCGGTAGCGGGGAGGGCTTCGCTCGGGCGGGGTCACGTGGCGCGAACGGTGGAGACGGTCCCGGAGCGTGCAGCGGACGTCGGTGGCAGTGTGGAGAGCCGGCGTTGGTAGTAGCGGGCGTTGGGGGCAGTGGAGACGGGTGCCGCGGGCGGCGGAGAGGGGTGAAGCGGGAGTTGGGCTGGTGATTTTCGCAGGCGATTTCGCGCGAGACGCTGGCACGATCCGCGCTATCTTCGAGTGATGAAGGCTCTCGTTGGTGAGCGTCGTGCCATCGCTGCGGCGGTGATCTCGTTCTACGGGTTCATCTACCTGCTCCTGGGTTTCTCGGCTCCGCCCGAATGGGCTGCCGCGCTGACGGCCATCGCCGCGCTGTACGGCGTCGCGTTCTTCGGCGTCGTGGCTGGCTGGTTCTGGGGCCGCTGGTACGCCCAGGGCATCGGCTACTGGGGCCTGGTCACCGGCGTGCTGGGCATGTGGCAGATCGGCCCCGAGCCGATCCTGGTCTTCCTCACCGCGAGCCACGGCGTCATCGCCTTGCTCCTCTCGGGCGAGTCGATGGCGGCCGGCTTCGACGGTCGCAATGACTGGCGCTCCAAGTTCCACCTCGACGACCTGGGCGTGAACCGCCTCGGCAAGTCGGTCGTCCGCGCCGCGATGAGCTTGCCCATCTTGCTCATGTGGGCCCTGGCGCCGACCCAGCCCAATCAGCTGGCGGCGTTCGTGCCGCTCGCGCTCGGCACCGCCGGGGTGTGGGCGCTCCTGCGGATGCGCACCTGGGGCCTGCTCGCCTTGGGCAGCAGCGCAGTCGTGGTGGCGTCGCAGTCGACGATGACCAACCACGTGGCGCCGATGGCGCTGGCCGCCGCGGCGCTCCTGGCGTCGGCCGTGGTGCCCTTCGCGCGTCCGATGGTGCGCGTGCTGATGCAGCGCCCGCTGGCCTGAGCACGGCGTGAGCTCGCGCGGCCCTGCGGCGCGCGATCAGTGGGAGTTTGGCGGTGGGAGTTTGGCGGTGGGGCGCTCGGCGGGCGGGACCAATCTCGTAGGCTCGCGTTGATCTTGCGCACCTGGGGTTGTAGGTTTGCGGCATGACGACTCGTCGGGGAAGTGCCGTGCTGTGCGCGCTATCCGCGCTGCTGATGGTTGCGGCTTGCTCGGGGCCGTATGCCGGCTCGCCCGAGAAGCTCAAGAAGCCGGTCAAGAAGCCGATGCCCGATGAGGCGCCGATCAGCGCCGTCATCGTCTTCGCCGATGACTGTCCGGTGAAGTTCCAGGAGGAGCCGGGCAAGGCGATGCAGCAGCACAAGACTGGCAAGCGCGCTGCCGACCAGAAGACCGCGCAGGCCGACGAGCTCCTCGACAAGGCGCGCGCCACCACGGTCGACAAGGACAAGGCGAGCCAGACCGCCGATGCGATCGCCAAGCTGCGCTCGGCGCTGATCGACGACCCGTACCACGCCGAGGCGACCTACAAGCTGGCTCACGCCTACGCGCGCGCCCGCCGCAAGGGCTGCGCGATCGCGCTGCTCGGCCGCCTCAACGCGCTCGAGAAGTACAACGACTTCGCCGGAGACGCGAAGCGCAAGAAGGACGAGGCCGAGACCGACCCGGTCTTCCAGCCGTTCCGCAAGGACGCCAACGGAGCGCTCAACCGATGACGCGCAGCCAAACCATCGATCGTCGCAACGCTGCGCCGCTGCTCGCCAGCTTCGTGCTCGGCGTGCTCGCGCTCGGCGCGTGTGGTGGCGGTCAGAAGGTGACCCCGCCACCGCCGCCGTTCCGCCCCGAGGAGATCGCCGTCGATGGGCCGGCCGCACCGACGCGGGTCGACTGCGATCCCACCGATGTCACGGTGCTGCCCGCCGCGGTGTCGTACGCGCAGCGGGCCCCCGCCATCCAGGAGTCGGAGTCGCTGGCCGCCAGCGGGCTGCTCAAGCTCACCGACGCCGAGAAGTCGATCGGCGATCCCAAGAAGCGTGAAGAGCTCATCACCGACGCCGTCGACGAGTTCCTCGCCGCGCTGGGAGCCGACCCCTACAACGTCAACGCGACCTACAACCTGGCGGCGGCCTACGCGCGCATCAACCGCAAGCAGTGCTCGGTGAACCTGCTCGACCGTCTGGTGCTGATGAAGGACCACAGCAGCCGGCGCGCGGCGGTGAGCGCAAAGTTCGACCGACTCCTGGGCCGCAACGGCGCGCAGATCGATCCCGACTTCCGCGACATGCGCCAAGACGAGCGCTTCCGCTGCGTAGTGTCGAATATCGGCTCGCCGCAGCGGACCGACTGCTTCAAGCTTCGGTGATCTCGGCCCGCGGTGTGTCGCGCGGATCGTCGCGCTCGATCGCCGGGGCGCCGCAGCGCAGGTGGACTCGCGCGGCGGGACATGCGGGTGCGATCGGCGCGCGACACGGTGTGAGAGCGGGCCAGCCCGTGCGGCTTGTGCCGAGACCCGCCCTGCCGTAAAACCGCAGCGTGAAAGTCCGCGAGCTGTCGTTGTCCGTCCTGTCGGTGGCCGCCATGGTGGGCGTTGCGAGCGCGCAGCCTCGCAAGCCGGCGGCCAAGGTCCAGCGCGCCTGCGGGCAGTCGGCGATCCCGCTGTCGGTGGGCAACTCGTGGACCTACGAGCCGGTGGCCCCGCCGCCCGACCGCGCGCTCAGCGACGCCCAGATGAAGTTCACGCCGTGGCCGCCCAAGAAGCTGACCATTCGCGTCACCGGCGTCGAGACCAAGGACGGCCTCACCACCGTCTCGCTCACCGAGGACAGTGATGGTCGCGTCCACCCGACCGCGATCACCTGCAAGGCCGGCGGCGCCGACTTCCAGGTCGGCCTGGATTCGTTCTGGTTCGCGGCCGAGCCAGGCACCTCGTACGGCATCGAGCTGTCCGACGTGGTGCGCACCGGTCACACGCTCGAGATCACCGCCGGCAAGGTCACCGCCCTCGAGTGGCGGGACGACGTCGCGGCCAAGTGGAAGCACGTCGCGACCGGCAAGGTGACGCCGGTGCTGCGCATGGGCACGCTGTCGATCGCGCGCCACTTTGTGGTGCTACCGGCCGAGCAGGTCGCGACCAAGGCCGGCTCGTGGAAGGCGCGCAAGCTCGGCGTCGAGATCACGACCAAGACCACCATCGAGCCCGCGCCCGACAAGCCGCTCAAGGACGTCCCGCTCCAGGTGAACTTCCTCTACCAGGCCGACGGGGTCGGCATCGTGCAGGCGCTCAACAGCTTCGGCCAGATGTACGTGCTGACCGAGTTTGTCGTCGAGTAGCTTTTTTGAGAGCCCGGTGCGTGGTGCGAGTCGACGAGGTTTTGATCGTGCGGGTAGCGTGACGCGGATGCCCAAGCGCGTGGCGGGCGGGCCCAAGCGCGTGGCGGGCGGGCCCAAGCGCGTGGCGGGCGGGCCCAAGCGCGTGGCGGGCGGGCCCAAGCGCGTGGCGGGGTGAGTCGTCCGACGATCGCGCTGGTAGCGGCGCAGGCGGCGCGAGTCGGGCGCCTGGTCCGGCTGGGTCACCCGTGGATCTACGATCGCGCGCTCCCGGCGAGCAGCGCGGCGTTCGCGCCCGGCGCGATCGCGATCGTGGTCGACGCCGACGGCGCGGCGCTGGGCTGCGCCTTCGTCGATCCGACCAGCCCGCTGCGGGCGCGGCTGCTCGATCGCGATCCGGCGGCTAGCCTCGACGAGGCCTGGGTCGCGCGGCGCACCGAGGCCGCGGCCCGCAGGCGCGCGCTCTTGCCGGAGCTGGCGGTCACCGACGCGGTGCGCGCGGTCCACGGCGAGAACGACGGCGCGCCCGGCCTCACCGTCGACGTCTACGCCGGCGTGGCGGTCGTGGTCTTCGATGGCGAGGCCGCGGCGGCGTTCTGGCGACCGCGAGTCGACGCCGCGCTGGCCGGCCTGCGGGCCGGCGGCATCGCGATCCACGCCCGGTGGATCCGTGCCGTGCGCGGCGCGCCCCGCGGCGAACCCGCCAGCGGCGACGGCGGCCCCGAGGTCACGATCCGCGAGCACGCCGCCCACTTCGTCGTCGACGTGCGAGCCGGCCAGAAGACCGGCTTCTTCCTCGACCAGCGCGCCAACCGGGCCCGGGTGGCGTCGCTGTCGGCGCGCGCCTCGGTGCTCAACCTGTGCGCCTACACCGGCGGGTTCTCGGTCGCGTGCGGCTTGGCCGGCGCGACCGCGGTGACCAGCGTCGACCTCGCGCCGGCGGCGATCGCGGCCGCCGACGCCCACTGGCGTCGCAACCAGCTGCCGCCCGGCGGTCACCTCGGCGTGGTCGCCGACTGCTTCGACTTCCTCCAGGAGGCGGTGGCGGCGCGCCGGCTGTGGGACGTGACGATCGTCGACCCGCCCAGCTTCGCCGCGAGCGAGGCGGTCAAGCCGCGTGGGCTGCTCGCGTACCAGCGCCTCAACCGCGACGCGATCGCGGTGACCCGCCGCGGCGGGCTGCTGGTGTCGGCATCTTGCTCGAGCCACGTCACCGAGGCCGACCTGCGCGGCGTGCTGGCGGCGGCAGCGGCCGAGGTGCGGCGTGGGGTGCGCGTCATCGAGGCGCGCGGCGCGGCCGGCGATCACCCGACGCTGCCGGGCTTTCCCGAGGGCCGCTATCTGAAGCTGTTGATCGCCGTCGTCGACGCCTGACCGGTCAGGTCAACCCGCGCTGAACCGGGCCCGGGCCGAAACTGCGTGACGCACCTGCACACAACGCCCTCGAGGTCGACTGACAGAGCGACCGATCCAGCCTCGGCGCCCCGTAAACCTGGCGGCAAGCCGCGGCGGGTTCCGTGTTAGGAATGGGAATGCGTCCGTCGCTAGCTTTGGTTCCGCGCCTCGTCGTGCTGATCGGTGGGTTGGTGTTGGGTGGGTTGGTGCCGTCTTGCTCCGGCGGTAACACCACCATCCCCGAATGCGGGGATGGGATCGACAATGATGGCGACGGCCTCATCGACGACGCCGACCCGGGCTGCATCGCGGGCGACGCCGAGGCCGCGGATCCCGCGGTCGCCTGCAACGATACCCTCGACAACGATGGCGACGGCCTCACCGACTTTCCCGACGACCCCGGCTGCGACAGCGCGACCGACACCGACGAGTTCAACGTCCGGACCCCGGACTGCCGCGACGGCATGGACAACGACGGCGACGGCAAGACCGACTATCCCGACGATCCCGGGTGCTTCAGCCCCAACCAGGACGGCGAGGAGGACGACTGCCCCAGCGGCCCCAACTGTCCCGAGTGCGCCGACGGCGAGGACAACGACTTCGACGGCGCCACTGACTATCCGGCGGACTCGGCGTGCGCCTCGGCCTCGGGCTCGCTCGAGTTCATGCCCGACGCCAACGCCTGTGGCGCCGGTACCATCATCACCGACCTGCCGTCCTCGGGCTCGGCCTTCGGATCGATCCCGCCCGGTATGGGCAACATCTCGTCGACCACCTGCAACGGTCGCGGTGGCGAGCACGCCTACCTGTTCGTCGTCGACCGACCGGTGACCCTGGTCGCCTCGACTGAGAGCGGGACCACCGCCGACACCGTGCTGTACGTCCGCACCAACTGCTTGCAGGCGGCCACCGAGGTGGCCTGCAACGACAACGTCAGCCCCACCAACACCCGGTCGCGGCTCACCGTCGATCTGCAGCCCGGCACCTACTACCTCGTCGTCGACGGCCGCGACCTGACCAGCATGGGCAACTACATGCTCACCGCGCTCTTCTACGAGGGCCTCGGCGAAGACTGCACTGGCGCCGCCAACTGCGCCCCGGGCTACACCTGTCGCGCGGTCGCCCCCGCCACCCAGACCACCTGCGAGAAGCCGGTGTGCAGCGACGGTCGCGACGACGACGGCGATACCAAGATCGACTTCCCTCTCGATCCGGGCTGCACCTCGCTCACCGATAGCACCGAAGAGGACACCTGCCCCGGCGTCGGCTGTCCGGTCTGCGCCGACGGCATGGACAACGACCTCGACGGCGCGACCGACTATCCCGCCGACTCGAGCTGCTTCTCGGCGTCCGCCACGTCGGAGGCCGACTGCCCGGCCGAGACCGAGGCGCTCTTGCCGATCACCGGCACCACCCTCGCCGGCACCACCGCGGGCGCCACCAACGGCCTCGACGGCGGCACCTGCGACAGCTCGAGCTCCAACGCGCCGGACCGCGCCTATCTCTTGGACCTGCGCGTCCCGCTCGAGTCGCTGACGATGACGCTCACGACCCCGTTCGACGCGGTGCTGTCGTTCCTCGACGCCACCTGCACCACCAGCATCGCCTGCTCCGACCCCGGCACCATCACCCGGAGCAACGTCGGCGCCGGCCGCTACATCGTCTCCGTCGATGGCTACTCCACCGGCTCGGGTACCTACACGCTCAACGTCCGCGGCACCATCGCCGTCAGGGGTCGCTGCAACGACCCGCTGGTCGCCGCCGGCGTGCTGACCTGCGCCGACAACTCGGCCTGTGCCGGCGCCGCTGGCATGGAGACTTGCGTCCCGGCTCAATGCAACGACCTCCTCGACGCCGACGGCGACGGCTTCCCGGGCTATCCCACCGATCCCGGCTGCGACAGCCTCGCCGACAACGACGAGACCGACGACTGCCCGGCGGGCCCCAACTGCCCGCAGTGCTCCAACGACCTCGACGACGACGCCGACGGCTTCACCGACTATCCGGCCGACCTCGGCTGCGTCGCCGCCTCGACCACCAACGAGGAGTGCGCCTCGATCGACCCCACGATCCCGTTCACCGCCAACGTCGTGGGCGCCTCGACGGTCGGCCGCGCCAACGACGTCGACCTCACCTGCGGCGCCGATGGCCTCGACGACGTCTACCGCCTGCATGTGGCCGCGCCCCTGTCCGAGCTGCGCGTCAACACCATCGGCTCGGCGCTCGACACCATCCTCGCCATCAAGAGCGGCGGCTGCGCCAGCTTCGATCTGCAGTGCGACGACAACACCGCCGGCAACGGCGACTCGTCGATCTTCCTCATCGACCTGGAGCCCGGCGACTACTTCCTGGTCGTCGACGACAAGAATGCCCCTAACCCCGGCACCTACAACCTCAACGTCTCCGGCCTCTACGCCAACGGCGCGGCCTGCGATCCCGCCTCGCCGTTCTTCACGTGCAACCCGGGCCTGGTGTGCTCGGGCACGACGCCGACCTGCGGCCTGGCCGCCTGCAACGACACCGTGGACGACGATGGCGACGGCTTCGTGGGCTTCCCCACCGACCCCGGCTGCGCGAGCCCCAGCGACAACGACGAGACCGACGACTGCCCGAGCGGCCCCACCTGCCCGGCCTGTAGCAACGGGCTCGACGACGACGGCGACGGCTTCACCGACTACCCGCTCGACGTCGGCTGCTCCGCGGCCGGCGTGGACAGCGAGGCCGAGTGCCAGGCCGAGACCGACCCGCTGCTGATGGTCACCAGCCGCACCACCGTGGCCACCACGGTCGGCGCCGCCAACGACTTCCGCGCGACCTGCGGCTTCTCGAGTGGCGCCGCCGGCGATCGCGTGCACCTGCTGCAGGTGCGGGTGCCGCTCGCGACCCTGCACCTGGAGACCACGACCAGCTTCGACAACACCCTGTCGCTCGGCACGGTCAACTGCGACTCCACGATCGTCTGCGCGGACACCCCCGTCATCGACCGCAGCAACGTGGCGCCGGGCACCTACTCGATCACGGTCGACGGCTGGAACACCGCCACCGGCGCGTACACCCTCACCGTCGGCGGCACGATCGTCGCGGGCGGCGCCTGCAACGACCCGCTGGTCGCGGCTGGCGTCTTCACCTGCCCCGCCGGTCAAGGCTGCGCCGGTCCCGCCGGCAGCGAGACCTGCCAGCCCGCCGCCTGCAACGACGCCATCGACGAGGACGGCGACGGCTTCCCGGGCTATCCGAGCGACCCCGGCTGTACGTCGATCAGCGACACCACCGAGACCGACGACTGCCCGAGCGGCCCCAACTGCCCGGCCTGCAGCAACGACCTCGACGACGACGCCGACGGCTTCATCGACTACCCGCTCGACACCAGCTGCGCGTCGGCGGCCGGCGCCATCGAGTTCGGCTGCCCGCAGGAGACCGACGAGACCCTGCTGGTGACCGGCCCGTCGACGGCGGGCGCGACGACCGGCCTCACCAACAACCTCACCCCGACCTGCGGGCTGTCGACGGGCACCTCGCCCGACCGCATCCACATGCTGCAGGTGCGGATCCCGCTCGCGACCTTGCACCTCGACACCAACCCGACCGGCTTCGACAACACGCTGTCGCTGATGGGCCCGTCGTGCGGCTCGACGATCCAGTGCGCGGACACTCCGATCATCGACCGCACCAACGTCGCGCCCGGGAACTATCCGATCGTCGTCGACGGCTGGTCGTCGGGCAGCGGCACGTACACGCTCAACGTGAGCGGCACCATCGCCGGGGGCGCCTCGTGCAGTGATCCGCTGGTGACCGCGGGCGTCTTCACCTGTGCCACCGGCTACTTCTGCACCGGGGCGCCCGGTACCCAGACCTGTACGCCGGCCGCCTGCAACGACACCATCGACGCCGATGGCGACGGCTTTCCGGGCTTCCCGACCGACCCCGGCTGCGCCAGCACCAGCGACAACGACGAGACCGACTCCTGCCCGAACGGCCCCACCTGCCCGGCCTGCAGCAACGATCTCGACGACGACAGCGACGGCTTCATCGACTACCCGCTCGATACGGGCTGCAGCTCGGCGAGCGGCACCACCGAGCTGGGTTGCGCGGCCGAAACCGAGCCCCTCATCCCGGTGACCATGCCGGCGACGCCGGGCACCACGGTCGGCTCGATGAACAACCTGACGCCAACCTGCGGCTCGAGCACGCACACCGCCGGCGAGCGGGTCCACTCGCTGGTGCTGCGGGTGCCGGTGGCGACGCTGCACGTCGACACCAACCCGACCGGCTTCGACAACGCGCTGTCGCTGACCGACTCGACCTGCACCAGCACGATCCAGTGCGCCGACAACCCGATCATCGACCGCACCAACGTCGCGGCCGGGTCCTACCAGATCGTCGTCGATGGCTGGGGCTCCGGCACCGGCACGTACACGCTCAACGTGCGCGGCACCATCGCGACCGGCAACTCGTGCGAGGATCCGCTGGTCACCGCCGGGGTGCTCACCTGCGCGACCGGCTCGGCCTGCGGCGGCGCCGTCGGCAGCCGGGTGTGCCGACCCGCTGCCTGCAGCGATGCCATCGACGCTGACGGCGATGGCTTCCCGGGCTATCCGACCGACCCCGGCTGCACCAGCATCGGCGACGACGACGAGACCGACGATTGCCCGGCCGGGCCCAACTGCCCGGTGTGCAGCGACGATCTCGACAACGACACCGACGGGACCATCGACTACGGCCTGGACTTCTCGTGCCTCGCGGCGTCGCAGAACACCGAGGCCGACTGCCCGGCCGAGGTCGATCCGCTCCTGGCGGTGACCGGCCCGACGATGACCAGCACGACGGTCGGCGCCGGCAACAACTTCGATCCGCCCTGCCAGACCAACGACCTCGGCGATCGGGTGTTCATCCTCAACCTGCACGTGCCGGTGGCGACGCTCACCGTCGACACCATCGGCAGCACGCTGTCCGACACCGTGCTGATGTTCATGAACGCCGCGTGCGGGCTGCCGCCCATCGACTGCAACGACGATGGCTCGGGCCTGTACTCACTCATCACGCGCACCAACGTCGCGCCGGGCGGCTACGCGATCGAGGTCGACCAGTACGGCAGCGCCGGCACGGTGGGGCCGTTCACGCTGCACGTGAAGGGCACGCTGCCGACTGGCGGCGCCTGCAACGACCCGCTGGTCCCGCTGGGGGTGCTGGTGTGCCCGACCGGCCAGACCTGCCAGGCCGGCGTCTGCGCCCCGTAAACAGCCGCAGGCAGCGCGCCGCTTCGTGTTACGAAGCGGCATGAGTCAGTCGCTGACCTCGGTTTCGCGTCTCGTCGTGGTGTTGGGTGGGTTGGTGCTGGGGAGCCTCGGGCCCTCGTGCTCGGGCGGCGCCTCGGTGCCGCAATGCCAGGACGGCGTCGACAACGACGGCGACGGCCTCATCGACGACGCCGACCCGGCATGCGCCACCAGCGACAACGAGGGCGACGATCCCGCGATCGCGTGCGGCGACGGCGTCGACAACGACGGCGACGGCCTCACCGACTTTCCCGACGACCCCGGTTGCGACAGCGTCAACGATACCGACGAGTTCAACGTCCGGACGCCCGACTGCCGCGACGGCCTCGACAACGACGGCGACGGCAAGATCGACTATCCCGACGACCCCGGCTGCTTCAGCGCCAATCAGGAGGGCGAGCAGGACGACTGCCCGAGCGGCCCCAACTGCCCCGAGTGCGCCGACGGCCTCGACAACGACGGCGACGGCGACACCGACTATCCGGCCGACACCGCGTGCGCGGCGGCCTCGGGCGGCGTCGAGATGATGCCCGACCCCGACGCCTGTGGCGCCGGCACCGTCATCGCGGACCTGCCGGCCAGCGGCAGCGTCTTCGGCTCGCTGGGCGCCGGCATGGGCAACATCTCGTCGGTGTCGTGCAACGGTCGCGGCACCGAGCGCGGGTTCCGGTTCACCGTCGACCGCGCGGTCACGCTGGTGGCCTCGACCGAGTCGTCGAGCACGGTCGCCAACACCGTGCTCTACGTCCGCACCACCTGCCTCCAGGCCGCGACCGAGCTGGCCTGCAACGACGACGTCTCGCCAACCAACAGCCGCTCGCGCCTCACCGTCGAGCTGGCTCCCGGCAGCTACTACCTGATCGTCGACAACCGCGACGCCGCCAGCGCCGGCAACTTCCAGCTGTCGGCGCTGTTCTACGAGGGCCTGGGCCAGGCCTGCGTCGGCCCGGCCGAGTGCGCGCCCGGCTACACCTGCCGCGCGGTCGCACCCGCCACCCCGACCACCTGCGAGCTCCCGGTGTGTAGCGACGGCCGTGACGACGACGGCGACGGCAAGATCGACTTTCCCCTCGATCCCGGCTGCACCGCGCTCACCGACGACACCGAGACCGACACCTGCCCGGGCGCGGACTGCCCGGCCTGCGGCGACGGCCAGGACAACGACACCGACGGCCTCACCGACTACCCAATGGATCCCAGCTGCGCGTCGGCGTCGGCGCTGTCGGAGGCCGACTGCCCGGCCGAGACCGAGCCGCTGCTCGCGATCACCAGCAGCGACGTCAGCGGCACCACCGCCGGCGCCGGCAACGGCCTGACCCCGACCTGCAACCCCGGCAACACCGCACCCGACCGGGTCTACTTGCTCGACGTGCGCGTGCCGCTGGCGACGCTCAGCATCACGACCGACGCCGACTTCGACGCGGTCACGTCGTTGCTGGCCGCGACCTGCACGACCTCGATCCAGTGCGAGGACTTCGGTCCGATCGAGCGGACCAACGTCGCGCCCGGTCGCTACGCCATCGCCATCGACGGCTGGAACGCCAACGCCGGCCCCTACGCGATGACGATCCACGGCACGATCAACCTGGGCGGCGCCTGTAGCGATCCGCTGGTCGGGGCCGGCGTGTTCAAGTGCGCGCCGGGCTCGGCCTGCGCCGGCCCGGCCGGCCTGGAGACCTGCGTGCCGTCGCAGTGCAACGACACCCTCGACGCCGACGGTGACGGCTTCCCGGGCTATCCGACCGACCCCGGGTGCGCCACCGCGGACGACAACGACGAGACCGACGACTGCCCGAACGGCCCCAGCTGTCCGCAGTGCGCCAACGATCTCGACGACGACGGCGACGGCACCGTCGACTACCCGCTCGACCCCGGCTGCGTCGCCGCCTCGGGCACCACCGAGGAGTGCGCGTCGATCGATCCGATCATCCCCTTCACCGGCAACGTGGTGGGCGCGACCACCGCCGGCCACGCCGACGACGTCGACCTGACTTGCGGCGCCAACGGGCGCGACGACGTCTACCGGCTGCGCCTCACCGCGCCGCTGTCCGAGCTGCGCGCCAACACCATCGGCTCGGCCGCCGACACCGTGCTGGCGATCAAGCGCGCCGGCTGCGCGACCTTCGACCTGCAGTGCGACGACGATACCGCCGGCGCTGGCGACGCGTCGGTGTTCCTCATCGACCTCGACCCCGGCGACTACTACCTGATCGTCGACGACAAGAACGCCGCCAGCCCCGGCACCTACAACCTCAACGTCTCGGGGCTGTACGCGCCCAACGCGGCCTGCGACCCGACCTCGACCAACTTCGTGTGCAGCCCGGGCTACGCCTGCCGCGGCACCACGCCCACCTGCACGCCGGCCGCTTGCAACGACACCATCGACGCCGACGCCGACGGCTTCCCGGGCTACCCGACCGATCCCGGCTGCGTCGATCGCTCCGACGACGACGAGACCGACGACTGCCCGACCGGCCCGGGCTGCCCGGTGTGCAGCGACGGCGACGACAACGACAGCGACGGCTTCACCGACTACCCCAACGACGTGTCGTGCGACGCCGCCTCGGGCTCGAGCGAGTTCGCGGCCTGCGTGTCGGCCGACCCGGTGATCGCCTTCACCGGCAACGTCACCGGCGCGACCACCGCCGGCCACGCCGACGACGTCTCGCTGTCGTGCACGTTCTTTGACGGTCGCGACGACATCTACCGGGTCTTCGTGCAGCAGCCGCTGGTCAGCCTCACCGCCGACACCGACGGCTCGGCGATGCTCACCGCGGTCGCGATCCGCGCCCTGGACTGCAACACCGGCGCGGATCTGGCCTGCGGCGAGCTCAACTCCGGCCCCGCAGGCCAGGATGCCCGCGCCACGATCACCAGCGTCGCGGTCGGCGAGTACTTCGTGATCGTCGATGACACCGCGGAGACGCCGACCAGCTACGAGCTGCATGTCACCGGCGTGATCCCGGGCGGCGGGAGCTGCGTGCCGAGCTCGGCCAGCTTCGTGTGCGCGGCCGGCTTCGCGTGCGCGGGCACCACGCCGAGCTGCACGACGGCCGCCTGCAACGACACCGTCGACGCCGACGCCGACGGCTTCCCGGGCTACCCGACCGATCCCGGCTGCGCGTCGATCAGCGACGACACCGAGGACGACGACTGCCCGAGCGGCCCCAACTGCCCGGCGTGCAGCAACGACCTCGACGACGATGGCGACACCCGCATCGACTACCCGCTCGACATCGGCTGCTCGTCGGCCGCCGGGACCAGCGAGCTGGAGTGCCAGGTCGAGGCCGATCCGGTGCTGACGGTCGCCGGCGTGACCTCGACGGGGACCACCGCCGCGCTCACCAGCAGCTTCGAGCCCGAGTGCGGCTTGGGCGGCGGCGCGCCCGACCGGGTCTATCTGCTGAGCCTGCGGGTGCCGGTGGCGACGCTCACCGTCGACACCGAGGGCACCAGCTTCGACACCGTCCTGTCGATGAGCGACGCGACCTGCGGCCCGATCCTCGAGTGCGACGACGACGGCGCGGTCGGCGTCGGCAACTCGCTGATCGCGCTGGGCGCCACGCCGGCTGGCACCTATGCCTTCATCATCGACGGCTTCAGCGACGACTTCGACGCGGGCGCGTACCTGCTCAACGTCCGCGGCACGATCGCGTCGGGCAGCTCGTGCAACGACCCCCTGGTCACGGCCGGCGTGCTCCGCTGTGCGACGGGTACGACGTGCCAGACCAACGTGTGCCGACCGTGATCGAGGTCGCGCCGCTCGCCTAGCGATCGCCGGACGAACCCGGTGCCGTGATACGAAACCGCATGAGGTTCTCCGGTACAATGCTCATGGTCGGTGGGTTGGTCATCTCGTGCTCGGGCGGAGGCGGTAGCGACCGGCCCGACGCCGACGTCGGCATCGACGCGAGCCCGATCGACGCCGCGCTCGACGCCCCGGCTGACGCCCCGACCGTCGACGCCGGCCCCGACGGCAGCGAGGGTCTCGAGTGCGGGACCGGCACGCAGGTGTTCGAGCTGCCGGCCAACGGCCTCGCCACCGGCAGCGCGTCGGCGACCACGCCGGGCAACTTGCAGTCGGTGTCGTGCCAGGGCCGCGGCGCCGAGACCGTCTACCTGTTCACCGTCGAGCATCCGGTGACGATGGTCGCCACCACCGACGGGCCCGGCACCACGCTCGACACCGTGCTCTACCTGCGACGGGCCTGCGGCGACAGCACCACCGAGCTGACCTGCAACGACAACACCGACGCGAGCCACACCAGCTCGCGCATCACCGCCGACCTCACGCCGGGCACCTACTACTTGGTCGTCGACGGTCGCACCGTCGGCGCCGCGGGCAACTACGCGCTGTCGGTGTCGCTGTTCGAGGGCGTCGGCGCGCCGTGTACCGGCCCCAACCAGTGCGCGCCCGACTACACCTGCCGCGCGATCGCGCCGTCGACGCAGACCACCTGCGAGCGTCACCCCTGCGACGACGGTCGTGACGACGACGGCGACGGCGCCATCGACTACCCGGCCGACCCGGGCTGCTCGTCGGCCACCGACGACACCGAGGACGACACCTGTCCCGGCATCGGATGCCCGGTGTGCAGCGACGGCCTCGACAACGACGGCGACGGCCTCACCGACTATCCGCTCGACCTCGGGTGCGTCGCCGCCTCGTCGGACAGCGAGGAGGACTGCCTGCCCGAGCACGATCCGCTCGTGACGATCACGGCCGCCGTCACCACCGGGTCGGCGATCGGCGCCACCAACGACTTCGCGCCCAGCTGCGGCGGTCGCAACGGCGTCGACCGGGTGCACATCCTGCGGGTCCGCAAGCCCTTGGCCACCCTCACCATCGACACCGATGGCTCGGCCTACGACACCGTGCTCGCGCTCTACGACGCGCTGTGCGGCACTCAGCTGGCGTGCGACGACGAGAGCGGCGTCACCACCAACTCGGCGCGCATCATCCGCACCGCGGTCGCCGCCGGCACCTATCCCATCGTCGTCGACGCGTTCAACTCGACCGGCACCGGCAACTACACGCTGCGCGTCGCTGGCACCTACGCGGCCGACGCGGCCTGCGATCCCGCCGCGCCGTACTTCACCTGCGCGCCCGGCCAAGCCTGCCACGGCGCGGCCGGCGCCGAGACCTGCACCCTCACCGCCTGCAACGACGCCATCGATGCCGACGGTGATGGTTTCAGCGGTTTCCCCAATGATCCCGGCTGCGCCAGCCCCAGCGACGATGACGAGGCCGACGACTGCCCCGACGGCCCCACCTGCCCAGCCTGCAGCAACGCCCTCGACGACGACGGCGACCTCCTCGTCGACTACCCGGCCGATCGCGGCTGCCTGGCGGCGGGCAGCACCAGCGAGGCCGACTGCATGGGCGAGCGCGATCCGGTCCGCACGATCTCCAGCGCGACCTCGACCGGCACCACGCTCGGGCTCATGAACGACTTCGTGCCGGCGTGCGCGATGGGCCCCAACCCGACCGCGCCCGATCAGGTGTTCTTCCTCGACCTCGCGGTGCCGGTCGCGAGCCTGGTTATCGACACCGACGGCTCGAGCTACGACACCGCGCTGGTCCTGACCGGCGGCACCTGCACGCCGGCGCTGGCCTGCGACGACGATGGCGGCGACACCGGCAACAACTCGCGCCTCACCCGCCCCGACGTCGCGGCCGGCTCGTACGCCATCATCGTCGACGGCTACGCGGGCCACGCCGGCCAATACACGCTGCACGTGCGCGGCACCATCGCGAGCGGCAGCTCCTGCAACGACCCGCTGGTCGGCGCTGGCGTGCTGGCCTGCGTCACCGGGACCACCTGCCAGGCCGGCCTCTGCGCCCCGTGACAGCAGCTGTCAGGAACCGACGCTGACCCGCGCGCGTGAGGAACCGACGATGAAGCTCGCGCTCGCGCTCGTCGCCGCCACCAGCTGCACCGTCTTCCAGCGGCCGCTGGTAGCGCCCCCCAACGACCAGGCCACCGTGCTGCTGGTGACCGGTGGCCTCGGCCACCCGATCGAGAAGATCGCGCGCCATCCCTGGTTCGCCGCGCGCCGCGCCGGCGAGACCCAGTGGACGATCTGGGAGGTCGGCGGCGGCGGCAGCGCCGACGATCCCTTCGACAACCAGCCCTACCTCGAGCCGGTCCTGCACGGCGTGTGGCGCGGCGCTGCCGGCGCGGACGCCATCGCATGTCTCGAGCGCGAGGCGCCGCCCTGGCTTGCGGCGCTGCACTACCGGGTCTGGCCCGGTCCCAACAGCAACAGCTTCGGCGACGTCATGCTGCGCCGCTGCGATCTCCACGCCAGCCTGCCGGTCACCGCGATCGGCAAGGACTACCGCGGGCTGGTCGGCGCGTCGTGGACCACCGAGGGCACCGGCTTGCAGATCGAGACGCCGGTGCTGGGCCTGCGGGTCGGCCTCAAGGAAGGCGTCGAGATCCACGTCTTGGGCCTCGGGTTCGGCTTCGACCTGTGGCCGCCCGCGCTCATCGTGCCGATCGGCTCGGGTCGCCTGGGTGTGGCCGACCGATGACGCGCGCGACCTCGGCGATGGCGCTGACCATCGGGTTGGTGGTCGGGGCGCGCGGCGCGCTGGCGTCGCCGCCCCAGGGCGTGGCGCTGCTGCACCTCGACGCCAGCTACCTCCACGATCGCCAAGCCGGGACCGGGCTCGGGCTGGCTGGGTTCCGGCTCCACGGCTTGATCGGCACCGACGCGCCCATCGCCTACTTCGGCGGCCTCGATCTGCGAGCCGGCACCACCAACCCGGGCGGCTTCGCCTACCAGACCGATCTGTACCTGCTCGGCGGGGGTCGACGGCTGGGCCGCACCGGGCTCCTCGGCGTGGCCGCCGGCGTCGGCGCGTCGGGCGCCGTTGGCACCCTCGACGACGCGGTCGATCTACCGGTGGAGGCCTTGTTCGAGGCCAACCTCGGCGGTCGGCTCCGCGTGCTCGGTCGCGCCCGCGCGGTCTGGCTGCTCGCCGCGCCGGGTCGAGCCGACGGCGCGCCCCACTTCGGGTGGACCGATGAGCTCGACGCCACCTTCGCGGTGCGGGTCGGCCACCGCTACCGCGACTCCGGCATCCCGTCGGGCAACGGCTACTTCGTCGGCGTCAGCTACCGCGAGGCCCGAGGCGCGCAGTGGGTCGGCGCGACCCTCGGCTACTCCGTCGACGTCGGCTCGCCGTAGCGCGGGTCAGGTCGACGTGGCGGGCTTGAGGCGCGACGCTCCGAACATGCCGACCGCGCCTAGCCCGACGCCGGCCGCCAGCGCCAGGTAAGGCGTCGCGCCGCTCCACGTCGGGATCGCCAGCGCGATCACGGCCAGCCCGCCCAGCGCCCCCACCGACCCGCCGATCGCGAGGCGCCGCTGCGCCGGGTTCCACAGCCGCCCCGCCGCCAGCCCGCCGATCGCGAGCGCGCCGAACAGCAGGCCGTAGCCGAGCTGCCAGCGCGGCCCCATCATGGCCCGCGCGCAGATCCCTGCGAAAATCAACGCCAGGATCGTGAAGGTCCCGGTCTTGGACTGCCGCGCGCCGGTGCGGCCCTCGGGACGAGCGTAGAACCCGGCGATCACGCCGAGCACCAGCGCGGGCAGGCCCCAAGGCAGCGCGGCCAGCGGGTGGGCGCCGACGATGGCATCGGCGGACGCGCCCTCGAGGCCCTCGACGTGACAGCCGGCGAGCGCCAGCGCCGCGAGCCATCCGATCACGCGGCGCGGCTGGTTCACGCGGCCCGCACCTTGCCGCCGCGCGCGGCCTCCTCGAGGAGCGCCGCCATGCGCGCGTTCATGGTGCGCTCTTGGCGATCGGTCTGGTGGTCGTAGCCGAGCAGGTGGCACAGGCCGTGGGCCGCCAAGAAGCGCAGCTCACCGTCGAGGCCCTTGCGCCGACTCTGCCGCTTCGCGGTCTCGACCGACACGATGACGTCGCCCAGCACCGCGCTCGCGGTCGCGCCGGGCGGACCCTCGCGCTGCGCAAAGGCCAGCACGTCGGTCGGCTGGTCCTTCTTGCGAAAGTCGCGGTTGAGCTGGTGGATGACCGGGTCGGTGGTGAACCGGAACCCGGCCTCGAGCGGGGCGTCCTCGGTGTGCGCCGCCGCCGCCACCATGCGCCGCAGCGCGCGCCGCAGCCCGGCCCGATCGATGGGCTCGCCCAGCCCGCGATCGAACGCGACGTCGACCGTCACCGCGACCGTCACCGGGCCGGCTCCCAGATCTTGGCCTCGACGAAGATCCGGAACAGCTCGTCGTCGAGGAGGCCTTTCTTGACGTCGCCGCTCAGGATGTCGAGCGCGCGCTCGACCGGCATCGCCTTCTTGTAGGGCCGGTCCTTGGCGGTCAGCGCGTCGTAGATGTCGGCGATGGTCATCATGCGGGCCGGGATCGGGATGGCCTCGGCGCGCAGCCGGTTGGGATAGCCCGAGCCGTCGAGCTTCTCGTGGTGCGCGCCCGCGATGTCGGGCACGTGGCGGAACTGCCGGCCCCACGGGATCTGGCGCAGGAAGTTGTAGGTATGCACGACGTGGCTCTCGATCTCGAAGCGCTCGTCGCGGGTCAGCGAGCCGCGCGCGATCGATAGCGCGGTGGCCTCCTCGGTCGACAGGTAAGGTCGGCTGTTGCCCTCGGGATCGACGAAGACCCGGCCCGCGATGTCGCTGATGCGATCGAAGCCGCCCTGCTCGAGCACGGTGGGCTCGTTGGCGCCGAGGATCCACTGGATCATCTCGTCGAGCTCGCCGAGCGAGCGCGCGGTCAGCTCGTCGACGGCCGGCACCTCGTCGGCGTGGCCGCACAGGTAGCAGTCGAGCTTCTTCGAGAGCGCCTCGACCTCGAGCCCGCGCCGGATGAGGTGGAAGCGCTGCACCACCAGATCGCGCTGGTGCTCGTAGAGCTTCTTGGCCTTGACCAGCACGTGCTCGCGCACGCCAACCTTGCCAAAATCATGCAACAGGGCCGCGTACTCGATCTGGGTCAGATCGTCGGGCGTGAAGTGCAGGCTCTTGTAGGGCCCCGTGTCGAGCCGGTCGGTGGCGCGGGCCAGCCCGGTCGTGAGGATCGCGACCCGCTCGGAGTGGCCCGACGTGGTCGGATCGCGCGACTCGATCGCGGTCACCGACGCCCGCACGAAGCCGTCGAACAAGGTGCGGACCTCGGCGTAAAGCAGCGCGGTCTCGAGGGCGATGCCGGCCTGCGAGGCCAGCGAGTTGGCGTAAGCCACCGAGGCCTCGTCGAAGGCGACCACGCCGCGCTGGAAGTCGTCGGGCTCGTCGAGCGCGATCATGCTGCGGGCGCGCTTGTTGATGAGCTGGATGACGCCGATGACCTGATGGCGCGCCGAGATCATCGGCACGGTCAGCATCGAGCGCGTCTGGTAGTGGTACTTGTCGTCGAAGCTGCGGTCGTGGACGAATCCCCAGGCGTTGTTGCCCTGGCCCGGCGGATCGAGCTGGTACAGGTCGGGGATGTTGATGACGTCCGACGACAGCACGCAGGTGCCGACGATCGAGCCCGGCGACACCGCCATGGTGAAGCCCTTGGCGTCGACGGTGCGCGAGTCGTTCTGGCTGACCTTGAAGCGCAGCATGCGCGTGGTCGCGTCGTCGTCGCCCTCGACGATGTAGACCGAGCCGGCGTCGGCGCCGGTCACCTCGCGGGCCTGGCGCAAGATGATGTCGAGCAGCGAGTCGATGTCGCGCTGCTGCGAGAGCGCACGGCCGGTCTCGATGAGCAGGCGGTTCTCGTGCTGGGCCTGGGCCAGCTCGAGCTCGAGGGTCGCCGCGATCTGTCGCAGCGCCGAGGCCTCGGCCCGGGCCCGCAGCGCCAGCGACACCCGCTCGACCGAGGCCGGGATGCACAGCGCCGCGACGTCGGCGTCGGCGCACAGCTCGTCGGCGGCGCCGGCCGCGAAGTCGTCGTCGGTGCCGATCAGCATGAGCGAATAGCTGCCGCTGCGGGCCCGGGTCAGGTGGGGCTGCGCCAGCGCCGGCACCCGCCACACCGCCGGCCAGGCCAGCACGATCAACAGCGGCGCCTTGGCGCGGGCCAACGTGGCCCGGCTCTCCAGCTCGAGCCAGCCCTCGCCCTGACGCCGCACCACCCAGATCGCGAGGCGCGCGTCGGTGAGCAGCGCGGCGATCAGCTCGGCTTGGGTCGCGAGCAGCACGTCGTTATTCTACCACCGGCGGGGCCGGCTCCGACGCGGGCTCACGCTCGGAGTCGCGCTCGCGCTCGAGGCCCCGGCCGCGCACGCGGTCACGCCACTCGGGTCGCTCGGGGTGCTCGTCCTGGCTGCGGGCCCGGTCGCGAGCGTCGTAAGCGCGGATGATCTCGGCGACCAGCGGGTGGCGCACCACGTCGACATCGGTGAACCGGGTGACGCCGATGCCGCCGATGCCGTCGAGGAGCGACAGCGCGTCGCGCAAGCCCGAGGTCACGCCGCGCGGCAGGTCGGTCTGCGACGGGTCGCCAGTCACCACCGCCTTGGCGCCGTAGCCGAGCCGGGTGAGGAACATCTTCATCTGCTCGACGGTGGTGTTCTGAGCCTCGTCGAGGATGACGAAGGCGTCGTTGAGCGTGCGCCCGCGCATGAACGCGAGCGGCGCGACCTCGATGACATCGTCGGCCATGAAGCGCTGGACCTTGTCGGTCTCCATCATGTCGCTGAGCGCGTCGTAGAGCGGGCGCACGTAAGGGCTGACCTTCTCCTCGAGCGTGCCGGGCAAGAAGCCGAGCTTCTCGCCGGCCTCGACCGCGGGACGGGTCAAGACGATGCGTCGCACCTGCTTGTCGAGGAGCGCCTTCACCGCCATCGCGACCGCGAGGTAGGTCTTGCCGGTGCCGGCCGGCCCCACGCCAAAGACGATGTCGTTGGCGCGCACCTGATCGACGTACTTCTTTTGGTTGGGGCCCTTGGGCGCGATCGGGCGACCGGCGCGCGGCACCAAGACGGTGTCGGTGAAGATCGGCGCCAGCTCGGCGCCGGCGTCGGCCGACAGCACCTTGACGGCCCGCACGACGTCGTCGGACGCCAGATGCTTGCCCTTGCGGGCGAAGGCGTAGAGCTGCTCGAGAGCGGAGCGCACGACCCGGACCACGTCGTCGTCGCCCTCGATCGTGATCTCGTTGCCGCGCAGGTGCAGCTGCGCCCCGGCGGTGCGCTCGATGAGCTTGAGCCGGGTGTTGTTGGTCCCGCACAAGGCCTGGAGCGCCTCGGGGTCGTCGAACGTGAGCTTGTCGCGGCGGATGGCAGGCTTGGTCACGGATGGTTCCCATAGCCCGACGCTGAGCGAAGTCCACCGGCTCGCACGGGCTGCGCCTGTGTAGCACGCGCCGCGGCCCCAGTCCGACGCGCTGCCGCGACCAACCCAGCGCTCAACTCAGGTCAACTTTGGGGTTAGGGTGGCGGCCATGTCCGCGCCCGGTGCGTCTTTGTCCCGCCTCGTCGAGATCATGGATCGGCTGCTCGCCCCCGACGGCTGCCCGTGGGATCGCGAGCAGACCCTGGCGACCCTGCGCCCGTTCTTGGTCGAGGAGACCTACGAGGTGCTCGACGCCCTCGAGCGCGGCGATGTCGCCGGCCACCGCGAAGAGCTGGGTGACCTGCTCATGCAGGTCGTCTTCCATGCCGCGCTCCGCCGGGGCCAGGGCGCCTTCGCCATCGACGACGTGGTCGGCGAGATCTGCGACAAGCTGGTGCGCCGCCATCCCCACATCTTCGGCGGGCCCGGCGCGTCGGACGTGCAGACCTCGGCCGAGGTCCTGACCCAGTGGGAGCAGATCAAGGCCCAGGAGAAGGCCGGCAAGCCGGGCCGCACGCTCGACGGCGTGATCGCGATGCCGGCGCTGGCCCGGGCCCAGAAGCTGGGGACCAAGGCGGGACGGGTCGGCTTCGACTGGGGCGGCTGGGAGGGCTCCCTGGCCAAGGTGGTCGAGGAGACCGAGGAGATCCGCGAGATCGCCGACAGTAACGATCGTGAGGCCGCTCACCACGAGCTCGGCGATCTGCTGTTCGCGGTGGTGAACCTGGCCCGCAAGCTCGAGGTCGACGCCGAGAGCGCGCTGCAGGACGCCTCGCTCCGCTTCACCCGCCGCTTCGAGTTCATCGAGGATCGCCTGACCGAGGGCGGCCGCAAGCCGGCCGACTCCAACCTCGAGGAGATGGATGCGCTGTGGAACGCGGCCAAGACGGCGGGCATCGGGACGCGCTGAAGATGTGCAAGTTTTTTGAGCAGACGCGGTGGAAGTCGCGGGATGACTGGCGATCCCGCCCCTCCCACAGGGTCGAGCGCGCAGGTTGTCCACAGACGTGTGCGGACTGCGGCTTCCCGGTCGACCCCAGCGCTTGACACACCCTCGTCGGGCAGGATACCTACCGGCGCTCGATCTCAGGAGACGCACGTGGCCAACAATCCCTCCGCCGAGAAGGCGAACCGTCAGTCCCAGAAGCGCCGCGTGCGTAATCGCGCCGCGCTGTCCACCCTTCGCACCGCCGTCAAGAAGGCGCGCGCGGCCATCGACGGCAAGGCCGAAGAGGCCGCCGATCTGCGCAAGACCGCGATCGCCATCATCGATTCGGCCGTGACCAAAGGCGTGCTCAAGCGGAACACCGCTTCGCGCTACGTCTCGCGGCTCGCCACTCGTTAATATTTCGGAACCCGGTGCGTGGCGCGTCGGACTCGGCGCGCGATCGGGCGGGGTCGCGTAGCGCGTGAGCTGTATGCAAGCGCGCGGTGCGTGGCGCGTCGGACTCGACGTGCGATCGCGCGGGGTCGCGTAGCGCGTGAGCTGTATGCAAGCGCGCGGTGCGTGGCG
>Ga0209181_10000775_pt1 | contig 58933 bp, 57 predicted proteins | sample MAT05_FD_187208 | JGI IMG/M metagenome (GOLD analysis project Ga0209181, IMG submission 187208) | Freshwater microbial communities from Lake Fryxell liftoff mats and glacier meltwater in Antarctica - MAT-05 (SPAdes) (version 2) | ecosystem: Environmental > Aquatic > Freshwater > Ice > Liftoff...
AAAAATTACTTTTAAAAAATTACTTTTAAAAAATTACTTTTAAAAAATTACTTTTAAAAAATTACTTTTTAAAAAATTACTTTTAAAAAATTACTTTTTAAAAAATTACTTTTTAAAAAATCCCCTCAGCCTCTTACCGCAACAGCGTCACGCCCTGCTGATATACTTTTCGTTCGTTGCCCGGACAATCCACCTGAATGACATAGGCGTACACGTCGGCGGGCGCCAGTTTTCCGTCCACCGTCCCGTCCCAGGCGAGGCTTTTCCCGTTCGACTCGAACACTTTGTTCCCCCAGCGGTCGTACACCTGTACCGAGATAACCGTTTCAAAACCCTCGTAAGGCACCACGCGGAACACATCGTTCACGCCGTCCCCATTCGGGGTAAAGGCATCGGGAATATGGATTTCCTGGAAGCAGGGCGGGAACACCAGCACCCGGTAGGTGATCCCATTTTCACAGCCGTTGCCGTCTTTCACTTTCAGCGTGAAGGTGGTAGAGGTATCCGGGAAGGCTAACGGCGACGGGCAATTATTGCAGGTCAGGTGGGTGGACGGCACCCAGAGATATTCGGCCAGGTTGTTCGGCGCGACCAGGATCGTGGAGTCGCCGAGCGCAATGGTCACGGTGTCGGGCGTGGGCAGCACGGGGTTCAGTACCGATTTTACAATCACACAATGGGTGCTGTCGCAGCCGCTGGTACTCGTGACTGTTCTGCAATAACTCCCCGCTTTCCCGACTTTTTCTCCAAATACCAGGATCGTATCCTGCGGGCACAGTGGAATGTTTTGGGAAGATTCCGTTGGCGATACGAGTAGCCGCCGCACCAGCACACTATCGCAACCGTTGGCTTGTTGCAACACCTTCGTATAGGTGCCGGCCACGTCGGTCAGGGTGCCGAAAATATCCACCGGACTGCCTTTGCAGGTTTTCAGGGTGGTCAGTTTGATCGTATCGACGGGCAATACCGTCACAACACTCTGGCCGGTGCCGGTGCAACCGCCGGGAAAGGTAACCGTAACTTTATAGAGCGCAGTAGTGGTCGGGTTCAGCACCTGTTCGGCGGCGGTCGGGACTGTCACGCCGGGGCCGCTCCACTGATAAGTACCGCCCGCCGTAGCGACCAGTTTCACGGATTCACCCCTGCAAATGGTGATGTTCGGCGTTTCGATGCCGCCTGGCGTGCCGTATTGTACCACGAAACGCCGCTCTACCGTGCAGTCGCCCGATTTATCCAGCAAGACGAACGTCAGCACGTCGCCCGGCGTTACCGAAGCGTTGGGGGTGAACGTAGCAGTGGAGCAATCCGTGCACGACAACCCATTGGTGGTCGTCCAAGTGTAGGTATGGCCGGTTTGGTTATCGGTGCCGAAGGTCAATGCCGTGACGGTGCAAGAGGCCACGGAAGTAGTGACGACCGAGCTGCCACCGAGCGGGAACACATGGTCGGCACACGCGCAGTTGTCGGAGCCGGAGATGACGGCGATGAGTTTGCAGAGATCGGCGGCAGTGAGGTTGCCGAGCGGTCCGGTGATGGGTGCTGTATTGCCCGATGCGATGAGTTGGCTGAACTTCGCTTCCTGCACCAGCGGTTCACCCGCATCCACTTTGCCGTTGCCGTTTTGATCGATGTAAAATTTGACGACCTCGTTTTGGGCTGCGCCCGAACCCGCATTCTCCAGCAATGCCTTGAAGGTGAATCCGTTGCCTGCCGGCAGGGCTTCGAAATTTTTCAGCAGCAGGTCGGGATTCTGCGTGTTCAGCGTCAGCAGCGACTCGCCGGTGGCGACGTACACGCTGCAATTCGTATTCTGCGACGGACAAAAAGCACCTTCACGTTCGCGGGTTTGCAGGGTAATGATTTTGTCGTCGCAGCCTGCCGGATCATCATAGCGCACCTGGAACGTGAATTTCACCACCGTGCCGATCCCTGCGCTGCCCGGTAAGGGCAGTTGCAACGTCTGGCCTTTCACCTGCGGCGGTCCAGTCGGAGCGTTTTGCCCCACCTGATAAGAACCAGGCACGTAACTTGTACCTGCTGGCAGCAGGATGTAGATGCTGTCGCCTGGCATTGGTGCATCGCCCATGGCAAGCGAAGCGGTCAGCCCGATGGCTTGGCCGCAGGCTGCGAGGCCGGGCGGATTGCTAAAGCCGAGCTGGGCTTGCACCTGGTAGGAAGGCTCCAGGCCGGCGAGTTTCACGCGTAGTCCCGGCTTGCGCAAAACGTTGGAGAGCGCGCCGCAAGGCTGGACCGCCTCGGTCCCGTACACGATTTGGGAGTTGGAAACAAAACCACAACTCGCCTCGACTTTGAACCGGATGGTGAACGAGTTTTTGGGGGCCTGGCTCACACCGATCAGGCCATCTAATTTCAGCACAGCAGCCGCATCTTCAGGTTTCCATTGGAAAATGCCGTTCACAAGGACCGGATCTGCGATGGGTAGCCACGTGCCGCCGGTGGGATAAGAAATCTGCGCCGAGCCGGGCACTACTTTCAGGCCCGACGGCAATTTCAGGCTGGCCAGTACGCCAGAGGCAGTGCCTTCGTTGGCGTTGTAAATTTCAAACTCGAAATACTCGGACGGCGCGCAAAGCGGAATATCGGCGGGTTGTTTTTGTACGATCAACTCCAGTTCGGGTTTTTGCGGCCGGATTTTGATGATCTTCACCAGGTCGCCGCATACGTCGCTGGCCGGATTGGTCATTTGAGAACAGTCCCAGCCGTAGCGCAGGCGCACAGTCACTACATCGCAGGAAAGGTTTTTGGCGACCAGCCTGAAATTCTTTTGCTCAAAAGCCAGGTAGGCGCCGATTTGATAGACGCCGCCGATGGATGGCACAGGTTGGCCGCCGGGTAGGAAGACCAACTGTACATCGGTGAGCGTCCCGGCGTCCTCAATTACGAGCCAGCCGTTCGGCCCAGGATTGTCAGAGTTGTTTTTGATCTGAAAATTCAAATTCAAGCCACTTCCAGGCAGATAAAGCAGTGAATCTTCGGGAATGAGACGAAGTTTCGGGCGGGCATCCACATAGCCGGTCGGATTCTGGATGGTGTAAGTAGCCACCAGCGGTTTGTGGAAGCACATATTTGGATACTGCACAGTGAGCGACGTGAGCGAAGGCTCGTTGCCCTTGAGATTGCAGTTGGGGCCGAAGAGCAAGTCCGTCTGCATGGCCCAACCTTCGTCAATCAGCGGGTTGAAAAACGAACTGTAATCGAGCGTGATGCCCGTGCCGGAAGAGCCGCCGACCAGTTGGACATTGCTGTACAACAGAATGTTTTCCTGCATGCGCAGAAAATTCAGGCGCCCCTCAATCAGCGGGGTGGAAAGCGGCAGGGTGTGCGAAAAGCCCAGAATCCGGGTCAAGGGCCGGACCTCGAAGGGGAACAGGTTGCCGCGTGCAATGCGCATGTCGTATTCGAATGGCGACACCTGGTCGGCTGTATCGCAGGGATAGAGCCGCAGCACCGGGGCTCGTATGCGCTCCACATAGCCCGAAAACTGTCGAAGAAGCGGCGAAAAACAGCCGGGTGTTTTCCAGGCGTACACCGTATTGGTGCCGCAAAGGGTGTTGCGGAAATTGACCAGCGGCGGTCGCGCATCCGAAGCCGGTACAAAGTTGTGCTCGAATTTATAGTCCGACTCAAAAATCAGGGAGTCTCCTTTTTGAAGGACAAGTCCGGGCGGCACACAACCCAGGGCTGCCAGATTCGCCATCGTAAACGAGTACTGGTCGAACATGGAAGTCATCACGTCCTCCGTCTGCAAGGGGCGGATGTTGGGTGCTGCAATCGTGAACACGTGCTGGTCGCTTCGGATCGCGGCGGTATCAACCACACAGGTGTAGGATTCGCCGGTGGCGGCGATCTTCAGCGTGACGGTTCCCCGGAAAAAAGCGAGGGTGTCGTAGTTGACGAACAACCGCTTGCCATCTGTGATTTGATAGTCGTCGCCTCCGGCCACGCCAAAATCACTCTGCCAGGACTCGTTGAACAGCCGGAAAGCGACCGTCGAGAGGTTGCCTTCCAGCACGGCCACGCGCAACTGGGTGCGCATGGTATCGCCCACCAGGAAACGGTCGCGCCGGATGTTGGAAGAAGTGGTCAGGTTTTTACTGTCGGCTTTGCGGTCGTCGTCATCGTCCTGCAAACCCACATTGAGGCGGAACGTATTGAAACTCGCCGAGGCGATGTCCAGACCACCGCCGCCGCCGCCACCACCGCCGCCACCGCCCGGACAGGCAGGGTCAATATGGCCAACCAGCGTGAAGTTGTCGCAGTACGATACCACGCATTCCCGCTGAATGTCCGGAGCGGTAGCAAATCCGCTCACCGCGTTGATCTTCAAATCGCAGCCATTACAGCCCGGAGGAGGCGGGAAGACGATGTAGTCCGCGCCGCGCGGTGGCACATTGGGGATGCCAGAACTGCAAGTCGGGAGATCGTCGCAGGTGTAACTGAACCGTACGCAGAATTGACTGGCTACAGAGTCCTGAGAGAAGGGCAGTTTATATACCAGTTTGACCTTGTTGGATACCTTCGGGGTAGGGGTGACTTCCACACTCAGCGGCGATTTGCCGTCGAGGATGGGGTTGCAGCTTCCAGTCCACTCCAGCCCCCAGGGCAGATCGAAATAAATGTGCAGGTAGCCGGTGTCTTTTGTTTGGCGCAGCGATTTGATGTAGTATTCCAGGTTGTAGATACCGCCGTTTTCCATGCAGCCGCCAAAGTCGTACCTGGTTTTGGCCTCCACATAAATGTCTTCCGGTTTGGCAATAAAATTGAAATTACCGCTGATAAACTGGTTGGTCGGGCAGGATTTCGGATACGAATAGGCGGCGCTGATGAAGGAAAGTTCGTCGTAGCAAGGAGGAGCGCAGAAATAGGTTTTGAACCGGACAATGGTGCTTTCACCGGGGCCGAGGCCCGGCAGCACGATATTCACGACGCGCTGAAACGTTTTGCTACAACTCGGCAATTGCTGGTTGACCGTACCGGTACCCGGGCTGACGGGCTGCCAGCCAGTGCTGTTGAGGTTGTACTCGAACGAAGCACCATCCAAACCAAGGTGAAACGTGTCCTGGCTGAGCAGCAGCAGATTCACGCTGTTGGTGGCAGCCGGACCGTTGTTGGTGATGAGCACTTCCTGGAAGGCAGGTTCGTCACCGCACTGGTTGACCGGGGGGCTGTACTTGGGGGTGAATACGAGATTCGGGTTGGCGGTCGTAGCCAGAATTTGCACTTCAGCCGGTATGGTATCCTGCTGGCACACGAAACCGTCGCAGCCCCAACTGACCGTGATGTTCGACAGCACTTTGCTGACGTTGGCCGCACATTTGGTGATGGTGATTTTTTCGGTGAGTATAAGCTCCTCCCCGTTTTCCAGGAGGTTGTCACCATCGCCGATGGTCGTGAACAGGCTGCCCGGTACATTGGCCTGAAACAACAGTGCCGTTACGTTGGTCCCGCCTACGTCTATCAGCGTAATATCAATGCCTGCCGAGTGTACGTCGGTGAAAGACAAGCCGCTGATCGGTCCTTCACGCGTATTCCGAACGGTGATTTTCCGTGTCAGCATATCGCCTTGCTGCCCCGAGAGAAAACTGGGCACCACAGACGACGTGATGAGCAGGCCAGTCTCGACTTTGAACAACGGAGTGGTGGCCTGCGCCACGCCGCCGTTGTAGGTAGACGATATCTGGTTGGAAAATAATTGGCCGCTGTTGATGGCCTGCACCATGCCGCAGCCTGCTTTCACCGTGATACGGAACGTGCGTGAGCCACCCACCGGCACGTCGGCGACATCGAATACCGGGGCATTCGGGTTGCCTACGTTGGCTTCGGTCGCGTTTTGCACCGAACTGACGACGTACGTAATACCCGCAGGCAGCACCACGGTTGCTTTCACGCCAGTCACGACGCTGCCCGCCGTATTGGTCAGCGTGACGCTCATTTCATCGGCACCGCAGACATAGAGGCCGTCGGGATTTTGAGCAGAAATGGCAAGATTTTGGGCGCGGACGGCGGAAAACGCCCCGCAGCACAGGAGGCAGAGTAGGAGGTAGGTAAATTTATTCATGCGGTTGTAGTAAGCCGAAACGGAATTCCGGCGGGTTGGTATGTGCTTTTTCGTTGGTGGAACGGCGTTCCAAAGTACAGGATGCAATTTTGCGTGTGAATGTATGCTGAAGCCGGGAACCGCAAGGGCGAATTTCGTAAAATGTCACATTTCGACGTTGAATCCAGGGAGGGCACTACACTGTTCAGCATGACGCGATGCAGTGAATTTGGGTTGGGTGGAGTGTAAATTCAGCATCCGTCAATCGCTGGACGCGGCACAAGAAGGCCCGTCGCCCGTCTTTTGTAAAGTTTTTCTGCTGCAATCACGCCACCCTCGCCATATTCGCGGTTGGAAACGAGGACGGTTGGCTACCCATTGACCACATTCCACAAATTGACCACATTCCACACATTGATTTCCACATGCTTTTCAATCTCACTGCTTCCCAGTCCATTGCCAATCAGTTTGTCGCCGAACTGCGCAACGCTGAAATACAAAAAGACCGCGCCCGCTTCCGCCGCAATCTGGAGCGGGTCGGAGAGGTGTTGGCGTATGAAATTTCTAAAACCCTTGATTATGAACTGTTTGAAGTAGAAACGCCACTGGGCATTGCGCCGACCATGCTGCCTGGTCAGCGCATCGTACTGGCCACCATACTCCGGGCCGGACTGCCTTTTCATGCGGGTATGCTGAACTACTTCGACCAAGCCGACAACGCTTTCATTTCCGCCTTTCGCAAGCACCACAAGGACGGATCGTTCGATATCCAACTGGACTATGTGTGTACGCCCGACCTCAACGGCTGCGTGCTGATCATCGCCGACCCGATGCTGGCCACTGGCGCTTCCATCAATATCGCGCTCAAAGAGTTGGAACGCTTCGGTACTCCTTCAGCGGTGCACATCGCTACTGTAATTGCCAGCATCGCCGGCATAGAAGCCGTGCGCCGTCGCTGGCCAAAAGCCCGCATCTGGGCAGGCGCAGTGGATGAGGAACTGACCGCCAAATCGTACATCGTCCCCGGTCTGGGCGACGCGGGGGATCTGGCTTTTGGGGATAAAACATAGCCATATAATGAACGCGGCACCAATAACTTAGTCATTTTAGGTCAACCATTTTTTCATCAGACAACACTATTTTTCTGCGAATAGTGGGGCTATTTAAAGAAAAATAGGGGCCGTATGATGGAACGAAGGGTGGCATCAAATGACTAAGTTATTGGTGCCGCATTCATTATATGGCCCCTGTTTGAAAAAATTACCTTCTTTTCAATAAAAATCGCCGGCCGCGCTCTGCTTGTACGGTAATTTGAGCCACTTCCCAGCCATTGTCATAGAGGAAGTTCAATCCATCCACGAGACTGCGGAAATCCACCCGTTTACCGTTGGTGTCGGTCAGGTAATCCTCTTTCGGTTCCGATTGACCGTAGTCGGCGTGGAAGATGCAGCGCCCATTGGTAAGAAATGACGGGTCCACTTCAAAATAGTTGCCGGTGTTGGCGGAGGAGAGTTGAATGCCCTTGACGTACACCTGGGCGAAGGCAAACAAGCCGTTTGCCAGTAAGATGGAGAGAATGAATACCTTTTTCATAGTTAAACTGATTTTGGGACAAAGAAAAAGGCGAAATACTCCATAAAAAAACGCCTTAACCCGCGCTTAACCGGGCTTAACCACATTTAACTTTAAACGCTCCAATCATCCCCCTTCAAACTTCAAAGTTCGAACTTCGAACTTTCGAACTTTCAAACTTTCAAACTCCAAACATCCGAAGTGCGTTGGCAGTCGTCGTTTGCGCGATCTGTTCCAGGGGTACGGCTTTCACTTCGGCGAGCATTTCGGCGACGTGGCGGATGTAGGCACTTTCGTTGCGCTTGCCCCGATAGGGTACGGGCGGCAAGTAAGGGGAGTCGGTTTCCAAGACAATAGATTCAAGCGGCACATCGCGCAGCACGGTGGGTAATTCTGATTTGGGGTACGTAAGGGTCCCTCCGATGCCCAGCATAAATCCGAGGTCAATCATGCGCATGGCTTGCTCTAGGGTTCCTGAAAAACAGTGGAATATGCCGCGCAAACTCCCGTCCTGACCTGCGCTCACCAATTCCAGGCATTCTTCATTGCTTTGCCGGGAATGAATGATAATCGGCAGATGAAGGTCTTTTGCCCACTCAATCTGGCGGGCGAAAGCAATTTTCTGAACGTCCAGCGTAGACTTGTCCCAATAGAGATCAATCCCCGTCTCGCCCACGCCGGCCCAGCTGCGCTGGCCCAGAAATTTTTCTACCACGGCCAGTTCTACATCGTAAGTGCCAGCTTGTACCGAACCGGGATGCAGCCCCATCATGGCAAAGCAGTTGTCGGGAAAATCTGCTTCCAGCTTCAGCATTGGTTGAATGGACTCTGAATCAATATTCGGCAGGTACATCCGCGTCACCCCCGCATGGATGGCGCGCTGCACCATGTCTGAGCGGTCCGTCTCGAATTTGGCAGAATACAGGTGGGCATGGGTATCTATGAGCATCGGAATGGCGGCAGTAAGTGTGTTGTGACTTGCGTGAAATGCCGCAAAGGTAAAAGGAGATGACCCAAACCACAGCACGGTTGCAAAGCAGAACTTGTAGATCGCCTCCCCAACCACTTGCCTCTATCCATAAACAAACAGAAGCGCAAGGCATTTCAACCCTGCGCTTCTGCCCAATAACCGCTTCTAAAAACAACTCCTCCAGAAAACTACCGCTCTGCCACCACCACTTTCACCACCTTCCTTCCAGTACCCGACAAGAGTTCCAACTGATACATCCCGCCGGGCAACGCCGACACATCGAGCCGTTGCGCGTAATCGCCAGCACCCAATGTGCCCAAGTCGCCTTCCTGCATCAGTCGGCCCGCCACATCGTGGATGGCATAACGCAGCGATTCGGATTCCGTCAGCCGGAAGCGCAGGTTCAACGCATCCACCGTCGGGTTGGGCGACACCCGGAGGTCGGCGATTTTGTCATCCGCGTTCTGGGTACCCACCAGGATTTCCAGCGGATAAGTCGTGCCATCTGCCAACGTTACCCACAGCCCGAAGCCGGGTGTGCCGCCCAGCAGGCCGGAGGAAAAGACGGTGAACGCTTCGCCGCCGAGCGCGCTCAGATCGGCCTTGTAACTCTGTACAACCTGCGCGTTGTTGTTCGCAGCAGTCACCGAGATCGAATAGTTGGCCGGCGGAACACTCAGATAATCAGCGTATTCTCCAAACTGAATGTTGTCGAACAACACCGGTGCGCCGCCCAGAGTCGTCACATCTATTTCTGGTGCGTCCGGCGCACCGTGGAAGAAATTGGGTTCTGCATTGTTGGCGTTGTACGCACCCAGCCGCGCATTTTCATTGATAAACAAGTCAAACCCCGGGTTGCCACCGGCAATGCCAGCCGCCATAATCGTGTATGTCTTGCCTAATCGAAGCGTCACATCTTTGCTGAAAATTGTATCGCTCACCGATTGACTGTTGAACGGCGCCACACTCAGTTTGAACGGTGTGCGGGCCGGAAAAAGCCCATAGCCGGTAGCAGTATGATATTGGAAATCGTCCAGCACAAGATCCTCATCGAAGTACAAATCCACGACATCTGCTCCAATAGCATTGTGGATCGCCTGACTTTCGGATGCTGCGAACAACGGCAGCGTTGTCCCGTCGGGGAGCAGCAACCAGAGATCGTGGCTGTCATCACCGAGTTGGCCTGTCATGAACAACACCCCGGAGATACCGGCTCCCTGAGAGAAGTCGCCACCCCAGATACCGGTCGTTATGTTGGGCGTAGCTGTCGGCACGCCACGCAGAAACACCAGGTCTGGATCGAACGCCAGGTAATGGGTGAATGTACCGTATTGCAAATCGGTCAGTTCGGGTGTGTCCGTGAAATAATCCAGGATATCCAGCGACGGCGCGTCCGGAATGCCTTGCAGGAACGCCAGTTCAACTTTGCTGACGTCCTGCGTCCGCTCCCGAGCCGAATCCTGGACGATCAGGCTGAGTGCCGGTGAACCGCCCAGCAGGCCGCTCACGGCCACAGTATAGGTTTTGCCGTTTTCAAACGTCGTCGGGAACGCAGCGATGGCGTCGTTCGACGACTGGCTGTTGCTCAGGGCTACGCCCATCGGAATGGGGAATCCGGCCGGGAGGTAGAAGAACGGTGTGCCCGTGCGGAACTCAAAATTATCCAGAATCAACTGCGTGAAACCATATACGTCTATTTCGTTCAGGGCTGCACTCGGCGAATTATGCAGAAATTGTACCCGCGCTACCGGGTTCAGCGGCAATTCGACGACCACGCCGCTTGCCAGCACAGCAAACAGCCCAAAAGCGGGGGTGCCGCCCACGATGCCGCTCGCAAATACCCGGATGGCCTGACCGTTCAATCCACTCAAGTCGGCAAAATAAGTCGCTGCGATGTTCGGGTCGCCCGCTACTTTTACATCCAGGAAGTATTGGCCGGTCGGGATGTTCAGGTAAGGTGTGTATTCCCCGTAACCGACATTTTGGAACAAAGGACCGGCCTGGCGCTCTTCTATATCCACATTGGGAGCACCCGGCGAACCGTGAAATACGCTCACCTGCACGAAGCCCGGTGCGCCCGATTCGAGTGCTGCGTCGTTCAAGGCCAAGGTCAAAGGCGTCGTTAAACTGCCCAGAATGCCATTCACAAATACGCTGTAAGTTTTGCCGCTGGCAAAATTCACCTCAAAGCCTACCAGCGTATCCGCCACTGAGCCGCTGGTATCAGGCGCAACACCCAGTCGGAAAGTGCGGTCAGCAGGTAAATCAAGGTAGGCGGTCGCCGTACGGAATGCAAAATTTTCGATCAATGGAACGGCTCCTGCATATACGTCCAGGATCGGATCAGGTGAATTGTGGACAATCTGCACCCGTGCGGTTGGCATGACCGGGAACTCGATCACTGTGCCGTCCGGCAAAGCCGCAAACAGGCCGAAACCTGGCGCGTCGCCCACCAAACCGCTGGCAAATACCGTCGCTGCACGACCGCCTAAACTGGTCAGATCCGCCCGGTAAATCACTGCCGGAGCCGGAGCCCCGGTTGCCCGGACCGCCAGATCGTAAATTCCTGCGTCCACATTCAGGTAGGGCGTGAACGCGCCGTATGCCAGATTTGCTACGTTAAAAGGTGCTCCCAGCACATCATACAAATCCAGGCTCGGAGCATTGGTGGAACCGTGCAACACGGACACATCCACGGTGCCGCCCGCTGCCGATTCACGGCCATCATTGTTGATAATCAACGTGAACGGCGTCACGACATCTCCCACGATGCCGCTTGCTGTCACCACATGTTTTTTGCCGTCCTCAAAAGTTACCGGGAACGTTGCGACAGCATCGTTGGCCGACTGGCTGTTTTCAGGTGCTATGGCAATGGTCAAAGTGACGGTGGCCGGCACTTCAAAAAAAGGCGTCGCGGTGCGATAGGCGAAGTTATCAATCAGCAAATTGCCATTCGCGTAAACATCAATCGTCGGGCTGGGGGAGTTGTGGATCACCTGCAAACGCGCAACCGGCGGCGCTGCAATTTGTGGAAACTCCACCACCGTGCCGTCAGGCAGCGCTGCAAACAATCCGAACGCAGGCGTTCCCCAAATGCCGCTGGTAAATACCCGCGCCACGGTATCGCTCCAAGCGGTCAGATCGGCCTGGAAATTGGCCAGCACCGTGGGCGAACCAGCGGATTTGAGCTGCCATATATAGTTGGTGGGCGTCAAAGCGAGATAAGACGAGAATTGACCGTAGGCCAAATTGGAGATCAGCAGGCTGCCGCCAAATACCGACAGATCCATCGCCGGGGCGTTCGGTGCTCCGTTCAGGGTGGCCAACTCTACCTTCATTGAGTCAACAGCGGTTTCGCGGGCATCGTCGGCCAACAGTGTGAACGGCGCGGTTGCGTCGCCTACAATGCCGTTGGCAAATACGGCATAGGTGCGCCCGGTCTCGTAGGTCACTGGGAATCCTGCAATGGCGTCGTCCACCGAAGTGCTGTTGGCAGGCGCCATGGCAAACAAAATCGAGCGATCTGCCGGAATATCCAGGAACGGTGTGGCAGTCCGGTAAGCAAAGCTGTCGAGCAGGCGGGTGTTGCCAGTGTACAGATCCATCGCGGCCAGGTCAGGCGTCGGTGAGTTGTGGATCAACTGTACGCGTGCCATGGGTGTCAGGCCGAACTCCAGCACCGTGCCATCGGCCAATGCCGCAAACAAACCGAAAGCCGGATTGCCCGCCAGTGTTCCACTGGCAAAAATGGTGATGGCAGCGTCCTCGAATCCGGTCAGGTCCACCCGATACGTTGCCAGTGGAGTCGTCGAGCCAGTCTCGCGAATGGCCAGGTCATAGAGAACGGGATCAAGGGTGAGGTAGGTCGGCGTGAATTCACCGTAAGCGAGGTTGGTCACCAGGTTGTCGGTCACAAACAGTGCGTCTATGTCAACTGGAGGCGCATCCGTTGCGCCGTGCAGTACCAACGCCGATACTGTACCCGCAGTCTGTGAGATCTCCAGGCCCATTTCGTTCACAATCAGCGTGAAAGGGGTAGTTGTATCGCCTGCAATACCGCTGGTCGTCACGATATAGGTTTTGTCTTTTTCAAAAAGCACCAGAAACGATTCGATCGCATCTGCCGCCGAAGTGCTGTTGGCAGGCGCGACAGCCAGGGTGAGTGCTGTTTCTGCCAGGATGTCGAAGAACGACGTTGCGGTGCGATACTGGAAATCGTCCACAATTTTTTCGCCGTTGGCATAAATGTCCACCGTCGGGCTGGCCGCGTTGTGGATTAACTGCACCCGTGCAGAAGGTGGAGGAGGCAGTAATGGGAATTCAATGACAGTACCGTCGGTCAGCGCTGCAAACAGGCCGAAGCCGGGTGTTCCGCCCAAAATGCCACTCGCAAACACGCGGGCCGCCGCGCCTTCGAGGCTGCTCAGATCCGCTATATAGGTGCCGATCACGGTGGGCGTGCCAGCGGCTTTCACTCGGAACAGGTAATTGGCCGGATCAACCGCTATGTAAGACGTGAATTCGCCGTAGGCCAGATTGGGAATCAAGGTGGGGCCATTTGGCACGGCCAGCTCCAGCGCAGGTGCACCCGGTGCGCCGTGCAGGGTGGCAAATGCTACTTGAGTCGGATCAATGGCGACCTCCAGCGCCTCATCCACCAGCAGGGTGAAAGGTGTCACCGCGTTGCCGATAATGCCGTTGGCAAATACCACGTAAGTGAGGCCAATCTCAAAATTTACCGGGAAACTGGCAATGGTGTCTGTGACCGTTGCGCTGTTCCCTGCGGCTATGCCCAAATGAAGGTTGCGGTCTGCCGGAACATCCAGGAACGGGGTGGCAGTGCGAAATTTGAAATCGTCGAGCAGGCGGGTATTGCCTGCATACACATCCACAATGGAATCGGGATTGGGCGAGTTATGGATCAGTTGCAGGCGGGCCGTTGGCGTAAGCGGCAGTTCGATGACCGTTCCATCGGTCAATGCTGCGAACAAACCAAAGGCCGGGCTGCCCGCCAGCGTACCGCTGGCAAACACAATGGCCGCATCGTCCGCCAGGCCGCTGAGGTCGGCCCGGAACGACGCCACTACACCGGGATCGCCCGCAGGACGTACGGCAAGGTCGTATTTGTCCGGATCGAGCGGGAGATAGTCTGTGTAAATGCCGTAGGCGAGATTGGTCACCAGGTCATTGGTCACAAACACCGCATCTACATCAATCGGTGGCGCATCGGTGGCGCCGTGCAATACGGCTATCTCTACCTTGCCAGAGCCGGTAGCGGTTTCGCGGGCCGCGTCGTTGATGAGCAGCGCAAGTGGGGTTGTCGCATTTCCGATGATGCCGCTGGCAGTGATGATGTATTTTTTGGATTCGTCAAAAACCACCGGGAAAGTGGCGATGGCGTCGGCCACTGAAGTGCTGGCGCCCGGAGCGATCGCGATCGCGACCGGTAGTCCGGCAGGCACATCCACAAACGGCGTGGCGGTCCGGTATTTGAAATCATCGAGGAGTTTTATGCCGTTGGCATACACATCAATGGTGGCACTGGCTGAGTTATGAATGATCTGGGCTTTGGTAAAAGTCTGGATGCGCGGAAACTCGTAGGCGGGCAGTCCATCCAACGGCGTGTTGCCATCCAGTACACTGAAAAACAGCCCGAACACGGGTGTTTCATCCGTAAATCCGCTGGTAAATACATTCAGCGACAACCCGCCCCAGTTCGTCAGATCGGCTTCAAAGCGGCCGATCACATCGTTCGTTCCGGCTTCTTTGACCTCGAGCGTATACGTGCCCGGATCCATCAGGACAAACCCGCTGTTTTGGCCGTAGGCCAGGTTGGTGAAAATGTTGCCCGTACCGGCTACCGCTATATCAATAGCAGGGACACCGGGTGCGCCGTGGTGCAGGGTGAGCTCCACCTGGCCGTTCAAAGGGCCGAAGCGGATTTCCCGCGCCGTTGCAGTCGGCGGATAACTGGCGTCACCAACCACACCGTCCGCATACACGGCAAAGTTCTTACCCTGTATCAACGTCACGGGCGAAGTGATCGTCGCGCTTTTCACCGAGGTGCTGGTGTCGGGTGCAATGCTCACCGTGGCCGCCCGGTCCGAATAGGTGAAAAAATCGTTGTAATGCCTGAAATCGGCGTTGTCGAACAACAAGTTGCCACCGTAATAAATGTCGACACGGGGACTGGGCGCGTTGTGTACAAGTTGCAGGTTGGTGCGTTTGGGCTCGCCCAGCAATTTCACCTGACCGTCGGCCTGCAACAGGTAAAGCCCCAGCGAAGGGGTTGCGCCCGGGTCGGTAGCGGCGAATACAACGCCTGCCGTGCTTTTTGTTAATTGGGTGGCGCGGCCTTCTTTCAGGAAAATACCGGAAGGTTGCAGGAAGATGCCGAAATCACCCACACCTGGTGCGAAGGTGGCGTAATCGGAAGTTTGACCGATGGTCAGATCATTGCCGTGCGTGGTGTTCAGATAGGTTTCTTTGAAATCCAGCGGATCGCTCACTTCGAGCGCGCCGTGCATAAAGGCGATGTCCACTTTGTTCGTGTCGGCAGCCGCTTCCTGCGCTTTCTCGAAAATATTGAGTTGGAACGGATTGTTGGGATCGCCGAACAACCCGGAAGCGGTCACGAGATACGTCTTGCCGTTGGTGAGGGTGATCTTTGTATTTTTAAAAGTATCCTGCGCGGCTTCGCTGAATTCGTCGGCCACGCCCAGGTTGATCAGCGCGTCTGCCGGCATATACATGAACTGCGTAGCGGTCAAAAACTGGAAATCGTTCAGGATTCTGTCGCCGTTGGCCCACACGTCTACTGGTTGGTCAGGGGCATTGTGCAACAATTGAATACGAGCCACGGGAGTATTGGGAAACTCCTGCACATTGCCGTCGGAGAACACGGCGTAGAGGCCGATCTTGGGGGTGCTGTTCAAAAAACCGCTGACCATGACGCGTATGGCAGCCCCTGCCAGACTGCCCAGGTCGGCTTTGTACGTACCAATAATGGTATTGGTGCCTGCATTTTTCACGTCCAGATAATAGATACCCGGGTCCAGTGTGAGGTAGGGTGTGAACTGCCCGTAGGCGAGGTTGGCGACGATTTTTTTGCCGGTGCGCACTACTACGTCTACTGCCGGCGCGTCGGGGGCGCCTTGTACCACGTTGAGGCTGACTTTCGTGGCAACGGCAGCGCCTTCCAGTGCATTGGCATCGGTGACTAAAGTGAAAGGTGTGGTGAGATTGCCCACGATGCCGGAGGCCGTTACGGCGTATTTCCCTCCGGATTCAAACGTAACGGGAAACGTAGCAAACGCATCGGCGACAGAAGCGCTGTTGCCAGGCGCAACCGCCAGCGAAAGCGGGAGGTTCGCAGGCAAATCCAAAAACGGACGGGCCGTCCGGAAGGCGAAATCATTGATCGACAGGACGCCGTTGACATACACGTCTACCGTAGTACTGGGAGCATTGTGGATGACCTGAACACGGGCCGTTTGCGCAGAGGCGGTGGCGGCGAGGAACAGGACCCAGAGGATTGTGGCAAGTTGTTTCATGCTTGTAAAGGAAGTAATAGGTTGATGAAATATTGGACGCTGCGGATTATAGGGAGGACTCGACTTCTTTCCATGATACCCCACGAACCGGCGTGAAAGGTCAGCAAAGGTTATCAGATGGATTTGGATAATTGCTGTAAAGACGGGTGAAAATGCGACAGCCCTTGCGAATTACATCGCAAAGGCTGTCTGTTGGTATCAATTTTACAAGCGTTTGCTACTCTCCGCTCACCTGCACCAACCGGATTTTTCCGAAAGATATGTTGCCAGTGTGTGCCACAGGCTTTTGATCGGGCATTTCATTGCCCCGAAAAAAAACGATCAGCAGCAGGTCTTGACAAGGTTTGTTGCGCGAAATCAGGTGCTCCGCATTCCGGGAAACGTTGACGGATACGGTGGGCGGCTTCGATTTGTCGGACAGGTTGTACAGGTTGAGCAGATCCACAAACGAGCCGTCATCGGGAGAAAAAGAATCCGGTACGCGGTTGTTGGCGGGCAGGAGGTACAGTTCATAAACGCCCTCCGGCAAAGTATGTACGACCACAGAATCCAGAATCAGAAAATACTGTCCGTTCGCTGTCAGGTTCTTATGCTTTCCGGCTTCTAATTTGATCTGACGCATTTCCTGCCCTTTATCAAAGGTCTGCCATTTTTGGGAAGTCGCCAGTACCACCGTATCGGTGAGCAGTTTGGGTGGGGCGGCACAGGCTGCAACACCACTGAACAGGAGGGTCGCTGAAAACAAAAGTCGAAGCATAGCGCGGTTTTTTATTACTGAAGTTTCTCCACGACCAGTTCAAGCGCTTCCGCCCGCACGGAGGCTTGGGTTCTCACCTCCTTGCCACTGGCCGTTTTGTTTCCTCGAACGACAAAAGTCAGGTCAATCGCATTCAGGTTGCCCGCTTTGATTTGCAGCGCGTTCACGGCTTCGGAAATATCCATTCGGAGGGGCATGTCTTTGTTCTGGTGTGCGGCGGCAGTGAACAGGTCGAGCGTTCCGGCAAAAAACTTGGTTTTCGGGTCTGCTTTTGTCCCTGCTGGCAGGTTGAGATAGACTTCGATCACCCCTTCCGGCATTTTTTCCACTTTCAAGCCACTGAATTCTACCAATACTTTGTCGGTAGCAGCATCTGTGGAAGTCAGGCGCAGGGCCAGGTTCTTAACAATGGGCGCGTCATTCGACAGCTTGGCTTCGCGGAAGGTGGTTTTGACCAGCGCCTGGTTCAGCAGCAATGGATTGATCAGTTTGTAGGGTCTGTACACCATCCATTTCCAGTCCTTGAACAGGAAGTTACAAGCGATAGACAACGGCAGGTCGTAGCGGTAATTGAGCGATGAGGCGGTGTTTACGACCTGGCTGCCCGTCATGTTGACGGCCGTGCCATTTTCGTCGAAGAACGTAAATACCTGGGTCGTCCAGGGCGCAGTGGTCGGGTTGGCGCGGCCTTTGCACTTTTTGAGCCACACCTCCCAAAGGCGATCTATGTTGGTGTGGTGGAGCCAGAAGCAAGGGTCTTTGCCGGCCGTCGAGACAGAGCCCATATTGCCACCGATGGATACGTGCACAGATCCATGCGGCCCTTCGAGGGTGCTCTGGAAAGTGTTGAACGGGACATTGGTCAGCGAGGTGTTGATCGAAGTTGAAATGGAAGCCGGTAAGCTGCCGCCACCATTGATGGATGCAGAACGACTGGCATCATACAGGGCGTTCCCCGCAGCGCTGTTGCGGTAGTCCGGGTGAAGCGCTGCGTTGGTCTGATAATCCCAGTAGGGGAGGGTCAGGTTGGGATTACCTGATTTGGCCCGCAGGATGCGCTCGAAAAAGTAGAGGTACATCCGGTGCCAGGAGAGAAAAAACTGGGTGCCATGCGCACAGGAGTTCCAGGAAGGCATGGAGCCGCTGAGCGTGGTGCCGTGGATGGCTGCCTGGTAATTCCAACTGGTCGGATTGGACGTGGGCAGGGCTTTCATGGCAGCAATGCCCGCTTTGAGCGAGGTGATTTCGGCTGCCGAATACGAATAGATGCTCTTGCGGATCATCACGGCTTTTGGGTCTGCATAATCTTCCGGGTTGAACCATTTCGCCGTGGCCAGTGCAGTCGTCGGACCGGTGGCACACATGACATCGTTTGGAGTGAGGTCAGCATTCGCGACCGGAATCTTTTGTTCAGTGGTCTGCGGGATGGTGAAGGCCAGCACGCCGAGGGCTGCTGCAAGGGAGATTGCAGCAAACAGGAAATTTGTTTTTTTCATAATTAAAATCAGTTTTTGAAATAATAAAAACAAATTTTTAAAATTTATTTTGGCTAATCCAAACTAATTAACATTTTTCTGTTGGTGTAACAATTTTTCGACAGATATAAATTTGTAACTCGTTCGCACAGCAGCAGAGCGGCGAAAGATTTGTAGGGTTTGGCGCACATGATATTCAGGAGGTGCAGCGCACCGATCCTACACCTTTTGGTGCGCTGCACCTCCAAACATATACCTGATAAACGCTACAAATCTTTCGCCGCTCTGCGGCTGTAGTCATCAGTTACGTTGACTTTCAGAATTGCTTTCAAATAACCGTCAGGAGCAGGTGCTCGAATCTCCCAAATCAAACTAATTTCGCCCCTTAAAATGATCCACCGACTTTCCTTCTATTCCTATGTGCTTTGCGCCGCCCTGCTCGTGGCGACCGCGTGCATATATTACCCGAAATGGAAAAGCAAGGACACGGAGGCGACCATTAGTTGGGATGTATCGGGTTACTATATGTACCTGCCCGCCGCGCTGATCTATCACGACATGAAGCGGCTGGATTTTTTTCCGGCCATCGAACAAAAATACCATCCGGGTCCGGGCATGGGGCAGGCGTTCAAACATCCGCAGTCGGGCAATTACGTGATGAAGTATTCGAGCGGACAAGCCTGGCAGTTTTTGCCCTGGTTCCTGGTGGCCCACCTGCTGGCAGAGCCGCTGGGTTATCCGGCGGACGGTTTTTCAAGGCCTTATCAGGCAGCGATCGGACTGGGCAGTTTGTTGATAGCGTTGCTGGGCCTGTGGTTCGCGCGGCGCAACCTGCTCACTTATTTTTCAGATCGCACCACAGCCATCACCTTGTTGTGCCTGGTTTGGGGCACCAACTACCTGAACTACGGCGCGATTGACAGTGCCATGACCCACAACTGGCTGTTCACAGTGTATAGCCTGTTGATTTTCAGTACGATTCGATTTTATCAAAAGCCCTCGTTTGGCTGGGCGGCGGCCATCGGCTTGTTCACAGGCTGGGCGGTGTTGACCCGCCCGACGGAGTTGATCGCGGTGCTCATCCCGCTGTTGTGGGGCGTGGGCAGCATGGCTGCGCTGCGCGAACGGCTGCTGTTTTTCAAAACCCATTTTACCAAAATCGCCCTCGCATCAGTCATCGGCGGGATGCTTGTTTTCTCCCAAATGCTCTACTGGCACTGGGCGACAGGTGAATGGATCGTGTACAGCTACCAGGATCAGGGCTTCAGTTGGCTGCATCCGCACCTGAGCGATGTGCTGTTCAGCTATCGCGCCGGCTGGCTCACCTATTCGCCGATGATGGTGTTCGCAGTGATCGGTTTGTGGATGTTGTGGCGGCAGCACCGGGCCATTTTCCCGGCGGTGCTGGTTTTCTGCGGAGTGTTTTTATACGTCACCGCCGCTTGGGACATCTGGTGGTATGGCGGCAGTCTGGGTTCGCGCGCCATGGTGCAGAGTTACGCAGCGTGGGTGTTTCCCCTGGCGGCGTTTGTAGAATGGGCAGTTCAGAGTTTGATCTCGCCTCAGGCGAGAGAAGTTCAAAGTGTAGGATCGAATCTTGCTCCTCACCGCTCCCTGCTCCCTGCTCAACGCTCCCTTTTCTCACTCATCGCGGGTGTGCTGATTTGGTTCAACCTGTGGTGGACACATCAGGCGCATCGTGGCGGACTGTTCCAGACAGAGCAGATGACCAAACGTTATTTTTGGAAAGTGCTGGGTCAGACAGATCTGGATCGAAACTGGCTGAAACTGCTGGACACGAAAGAGGAATTTAAAGGCGCTCAACGCAACCATGTGCGCGAGGTGTTTGCTAAAAACTTTGAAGCCGATACAACGGGCATCACAACCGAAACCGCGATATCCGGTAGCAAATCGTTGATCCTGAACAAAGAAAAGCAATATTCTCCCCTGTACGAACTGCCGGTCACGCCCGGCCAGGCGACTTGGGTGCGTGCCAGCATCACCTTCCGCTGCGACCCAAAAGAGTGGGACTACTGGCGGATGGCGCAGTTCATTGTCAAATTCAACGATGGGGATCAGCTGGTAAAAGAGCGGATGATCCGCCTCCAGCGCCATGTGGACGGCAGCGAAGTGCGAACGGTGTTTTTCGATACCAAAATCCCTGACCGGTTCACCCGCGCGGCAGTGCTGGTCTGGAATTCGGACAGCGACAAAACGCTGATCCTGGACGACCTGCGGGTGGAAATTTTTGAATAACGGTATCCCGGAACAGCGTTCCGGGCGAAAAAATACCGGAACAACGTTCCGGGGTACACGAAACAAAGGCCCGGAACAGCGTTCCGGGATATATTATGGAACGACCAACCCTGCCACGCCTTCACTATCTGGATAGCATCCGCGGCCTCGCGGCGCTGGCTACGCTGGTGGGACACTGGTTGCACATGTTCCCGCCGGGGCAAGGCATGGCAGAAGACAGTCGCCAGGCACTCGATCTGCTGATTTGCGGTGGCGATGGAGTATCGGTGTTTTTTGTGCTGAGCGGTTTGGTGCTGTCGCTCAAATACCTGCAACGTGAAGGCGAACCGCAGATCAACTACGCGGAGTTTTTGGTCAACCGGTTTTTTCGCATCTACCCGGCCTGCTTTGTGATGCTGCTGTTCTATTTTTATTCGGTACATAAGGATGAGATGACTGGCAACTTCCTTTGGAACTGGACCTTTGGCGGCGAAAACATGCACTTTTGGGAAGAAGCCAGCCTGATTCGCAATGTCAGCATCTACTTTGGTCCGGTGTGGACGCTCAACGTGGAAGTTATGCTTTCTGTGATCGTTCCGCCGCTGGTGCTGCTGGTGCGCTACCAGCCCCGCTGGTTCAAATACCTGCTGGTCATTTCATTGATGTGGACGACGTTTTACTCGATGTTCGTTTTCCATTTCATGCTGGGCATCCTGATTGCAGCGCACTTTGATTATATCCGCCGGTTCGACTTTCGCAATTCGGCCCTGTATCCCTGGCGTTGGGCGATCTATGCGGGGATTTACCTGTTGTATTCCCTGCGCGAGTGGATGGATTTTGTGGACCCGGGCCCTTACTACTCCTACCTGACGTCGTTGATCGGTCTCAATATATTTCACTTCACGGGGCTGGCAGCTGCATTGTTTTTGGTTAAAGTGATTCATTCCGAGCGGCTACAGCGCTGGCTGTCAATACGTCCTTTGGTATTTTTAGGGAAAATATCTTACGGCCTGTATATTGTGCACTGGTATTTCATTTTCAATGTGTTGCAACATTATTACTGGGGCTGGAAAGACAAATTTCACCTCAGTGACCAAAAAACGCACTTGTTGATTGGGCTCGCAGTGCTGATATTGTCCCTGATCGCCGCCACCGCGTTGCACTATTTAGTGGAAAAACCGTTTATCCAGATAGGCCGTAAAGTGGCCGGGCGGGTCAGGCAGCGTTTTGCTTAACCCCCATCATCATTCATCGTTTCAGATCATCGTTCAAAATGCGTCCGACACAAATTACCAATCAACAGATACACGACTTCATTGTCGCCGGCCTTCATGAAGACGTGCGCGAAGGCGACCATACCTCGTTAGCCACCATCCCCGCCGAGCACCGCAGCCGCGCCGTGCTGAAAATCAAGGACTACGGCGTGATTGCCGGCGTGGAACTGGCCCAGCACATCTTTCGCTACGTGGATCCGACAGCCGAGGTTCGGGTCAACAAGCCCGACGGGACCGATGTACTCTACGGCGAAATCGCCTTTGAAGTGGAAGGCAATACCCGCGCCCTGCTCCAGGCAGAGCGGCTGGTGCTCAACACCATGCAGCGGATGAGCGGCATCGCTACCCTCAGCAGCCGCTTTGCATTTGAAGTCGGCGACCTGCCCGCCAAGGTGCTCGACACCCGCAAAACCACGCCGTTGATCCGGTTTTTAGAAAAATGGGCGGTCAAAATTGGCGGCTGCGAGAATTATCGCTGGGGCCTTTACGACTGGATCATGATCAAGGACAACCATGTAGATGCGGCCCGTGGCATCCGGGAGGCCATCGAACGCTCTGAGGCTTACCAAAAGGAGCGCGGACTTGACCTTGGCATTACCATTGAAGTCCGCAACCTGGTGGAAGTGCACCAAGTACTGGAAATCGGGGGCATCACCCGCATCATGTTCGACAACTTCGAAATCCCCATCCTGGCGGAAGCAGTCGCCACCGTTGCTGGTCGCTTCGAAACCGAAGCATCCGGCGGTATCACATTGAACACCGTGCGTAAATACGCTCAAACCGGCGTCAACTACGTGTCAGTCGGTGCGCTTACCCACTCGGCACTGCCGCTTGATTTGAGTTTGAAAATTCAATGTTAAAGAATTGGGGTCAATGTGTTGAATGTGTGCCTCCCGAAAGACTCAAACATATAGCCATTTGAGTGGCCGAGCGTTAGGAACGCGGCACCAATAACTTAGTCATTTTAGGTCAACCATTTTTTCATCAGACAACACTATTTTTCTGCGAATAGTGGGGCTATTTAAAGAAAAATAGGGGCCGTATGATGGAACAAAGGGTGGCATCAAATGACTAAGTTATTGGTGCCGCGTTCCTTATCACCACATTGACCACATTTAATAATATTCACAATGCTCCAGCGCTTCTTTGCAAAATATACCGGCATTCTGCGCAACCTGAAAATCTCTTACACGGTCAACAACTGGTTGAATGCTGGTCGGCTGCGCCGCAACCGCGACCTCTACCGTCGCTATGGATTGCGCAAAAGTATTTTTTCCCCGATCGGTGCGGCAGATTTCGGTCAGCAACATCATCCCGACATCCCCTGGCTCGACCGGACCGATTCGGTGCTTGCGGTGCTAGCGGCAGATTCGTTTTTTCAGGGGCTGGATGTGTTATTACAGGAAAAATTGCGCGGCTTCGTTCGCGATGGATACATGGTGCTGGACAATTTTTTTCCGCAGGAAAAAACCGATGCGCTGAATGCCGAGGTGGAAACGATGCTGCAATCCGGTCAGGCAGGCTATAACTACACGGGACGCAAAATTTTCAACCTCTGGGAAAAAAGTCCGCTGGCGGATGAATCGTTTTTTCGCCATCCGGAAATGGTCCGCCTGCTGTCGTTCCTGCTGGGCAAGCCGGTGATTCCATTTCAGTCGCTCAATTTTACCGTCGGCAGCGAGCAACGCGCCCACTCTGACTCCATTCACATGACCACCGAGCCGCCGGGTTATTTAATCGCTACCTGGATTGCGCTGGAAGATTGTCCGGCCGACTGCGGCCCGCTGTTTTATTATCCCGGCAGTCATCGCCTCGACTTTGTGAGTACGGAGGATTACGATTCAGGGAACACTGCACTCACCCTCGGCGCAGACAGCAATCGTCGCTACGAGGACAAGATCGAACAGGTCATAAAAGAAAAAGGGCTCAAAAAGGAAGTGTTCACCGCCCGGCGCGGCGACGTGCTGATCTGGCACGCCAACCTGCTGCACGGCGGCAGTCCGATCCTTCGGCCCGGAGCGACGCGGCGCAGCATGGTATGCCACTATTTTGCCGAGGGTGTCATTTGCTACCACGAAATGTCGCAACGCCCGGCCCTGGTGCCTAATCGTTGAACCACAGGTCGCCGCTGACCGCCGTTTCTTCTACGCCTTCGTTCATGATCCGCTCCTGCTGGTTGATGCCTTCCTGATGGATGGCTTCGAGAAACAAACTGATGAACTCGCGGCTCAGGTCGCCTTTTTCGGCGCGACGGCGGCAGGCCTCGGCCAATGCCCGCCAGCGCTCAGGCTGGAAAATGGCGATGTTTTTGTCCTTTTTCACGTAGCCGATCTCGCGCACCAGTTGCATGCGCTGAGCAATCAGGTGAATGACTTCTTCGTCCAGTTCGTCAATCTGCTGGCGGTAATTTTCGATACTGACTTGATAATCAGGGTCATCGGAAGTCATGCTGCGGCGCACGAGCGAGCTGATCATCTCGCCGAACCGTTCTGGTGTGATCTGTTGCGCCGCATCGCTCCAGGCGCTATCGGGTGTGGGATGTACTTCCACCATCAAGCCGTCGAAATGAAGGTCGTATGCTTTTTGGGCGGTTTCAGCCAGGATGTCGCGCCGTCCGCAAATGTGTGAAATATCGCAGATCACTTCCAGACCGGGAAATTCCTCCATCAGGTCGAGGGCCATTTGCCAGCGCGGCACATTTCTGTATTTCGAGTCGCCGTAAGTTGAGAAGCCGCGGTGGACGGCCGCGATGCGGCGCAGCCCGGCTTTGTACAGTCGTTCGATGGCGCCCACCCAGAGTTTATAGTCGGGATTGACCGGGTTTTTGACGATTACGGGGATGTTGGTGCCGGCCATTGCGTCGGCGATTTCCTGCACCGAAAATGGGTTTACGGTCGTGCGGGCACCGATCCACAACACATCCACACCGTATTTCAGGCACTCGTACACGTGTTGCGCGTTGGCAACCTCGGTGGTGGTTTTCAACCCGGTTTCCTCTTTCACCTTCCGCAGCCAGGCCAGTCCCGGCACCCCGATGCCCTCGAAGGCGCCGGGGCGGGTGCGCGGTTTCCAGATGCCCGCCCGAAACAGGTCAATGCCTTGATGTTGAAGGCCGTGCGCAGTAGCCAGTACTTGTTCTTCCGTTTCTGCGGAGCAAGGACCGGCGATGAGGATGGGGCGTTTACCCTTATTGAAGATGGGTTGAAATTGCATGAATAGAGGAAGGATAAACGATAAATGATGAATGATGAACCCTCTATTGTCTGACTATCCTCCAACTGGTTTTTGGATTGGAGTACACACTACTGACATTTTGGTTTCAATTTTTTCTGAAAAAACAAGCAGTTCGGGTTTTCGTTGTCTTTTAGTCTGGTTTTCTGGGCAAATTGTCTTTTTGTCAAAATTTTCAGCCCTGTCCACATCGTCAGCACTCGTCAAAGCGGCACGTGAGCAAGTCAATGTTCACGACATTGCTCAAGAACTACAATCAGTCGTAAGAGAAGTTTTAAACCCTTCCTTTAAGTCCTCCAAAAACTCCTCCAGCCTTCCCGCTTGTTGTGCCTGGATCAATGCCGAGCCGATGATCGCCACATCTGCTTCTTCCGTCACCAGTCTTGCCTGTTCGGGTGTACGGATGCCAAAACCGATGCCTACCCGGGGTTGTTGGTTGCTCGTTGTTGGTTGTTTGATTTGGGCGATCACCTGCTGTAAGCGAGGGTTCAGGCTGAATTCGCTCCCCGTAATTTTAAAATCAGACATGAGGTAGAAAAAATCGAAACCCATTCCGAGTAATTTCTCCAGGCGCGCATCCGAGGCATTGGCCGCCAACACGGGTACCAGGCCTATCTTATGGTTGCGGACAAGCGTTGCTGCCACCTCGCTGTCTACCGGCAAATCGGGCACGATCAGATGCCGGACCCCACTTGCTGCCATCGCATCTGCAAACTCCTTTAATCCGTAAGTAAATACCCGGTTGAGGTACGACATCACCATGATTTCCTGTTCCGGATACCGCTGCCGAATCGTACGAATCGCCTCCAGGCAATCGGCCATTGTAACCTGCTGGCGTTCCACCGCTTCCTGGCAGGCGGCCGTAATCACCGGTCCATCGGCAGTCGGATGGGAGAACGGAATTTGCAGTTCCAGAATTTCTACTCCGGCCTGGACGTATATGTCCGCGGTGCGGATACTCTCCGGCAGCGTCGGGTAGCCGAGTACGAGGTGCGCCATGACGGGCATTTTGAAACGATCAACCATAGCTTTAGGTCGTTTTTTTGTAAATATTTTCGTTTTACCCAATCAAGAAGCCCGTTGAAGCTCGTCAGTGGAGAAAAAAGTTTTACTATGAAATTCAAACTATTGTTCGCGCTGGTTTTTGCGGCGCTCTTCGTCATTCATTGCTCAAAAGAAAAAACTACATTGCAAGACAGTAGCGGGTCGGTAGAAGGTGAACTTACGGGTTTCGATTTTACCGAGTGCTATTGCTGCTGGGGCTGGTTGTTTCAACCTGAAAACGGTGAGGCGGTCTTGATCGGATCCTGGCCGGATGAATTTCCGATCGAACCCACTATGAATGGCTCGTTTCCGGTCAAAGTGAGAGCCAAATTTACCTCAGATGCCAACTGTTTCGAGAACAACCGAAAGGTGATTGCTACCCAACTGGAGTTGCAGTGAAGCGGTCATTTGTGGAGCAAATGCGTGGCATAAGCCCGCAGGTTCTCCTCCTGGAAATGCCGCATCGTGATGAATAAATCCTTCTCGCCGCGCCCGCTGGCATTAACCACCACCACTTTGTCTTTTGGCAGCCTGGCCGCCAACTCGAAAGCAAACGCGAACCCATGCGCGGACTCGAGGGCGGGGATGATGCCCTCGGTTTGCGCCAGTCTTTTCACCGCCGCCAATGCGGCCTCATCACTGGCCGTTTCGAATTGTACCCGCCGTTCATCGGCCAGCCAGGCCAGGATCGGGCTCACCCCGCAATAATCCAACCCTGCTGACACCGAATGCGTGGCAGCGATATTACCGTCGCCATCCTGTAAAAAGTAGGAGTGGTATCCCTCAAAAATGCCGGGTTGGCCGTGCCGGACTTTGGCTGAATGTTCACCCGCCAGCACGCCGCGACCACCGGCTTCTACCCCGACAAGCGCCACTTTCGCATCGTCGAGAAAATCAAAAAACATCCCCATCGCATTGGAACCGCCACCCACACAAGCCACACAATAATCTGGCAGCCGGCCAACGGCTTCCCGGCATTGACAGCGAATTTCTTCGCCGACCACTTTCTGAAAAAACGTATTCATGGCAGGGTAGGGGTGCGGACCCACTGCCGAACCGAGCAGGTAGTATGACTCGGGATTGGCTACCCAGTCCTTGAAAGCGGCAATCACGGCATCGTTGAGGGTCTGGCTGCCATCTTCCACCGCCACCACCTTTGCACCGAGCAGTTCCATCCAATATACGTTCGGGCGTTGCCGCTCATAGTCCTTGCGACCCATATAGACCGTGCAGTCCATTCCGAAGCGCGCGCACACGGCTGCCGTCGCATAGCCATGCTGCCCTGCACCCGTTTCAGCGATGATTCGTTGTTTTCCGAGCCGTTTGGCCAGCAGAATTTGCCCGATACAATGGGTGATTTTGTGCGCACCGGTGTGGTTCAGGCCCTCGTTTTTCAAAAACAATTGTGCGCCGCCAATTTCTGCCGTTAATCGGGGCAGCGGTGTGAATGCAGTCGGGCGGCCGGAGAAGTTGCCCAGCGTTTCGTGCAGTTCCGCCAGAAATTCAGGATCGTCCTTGGCCTTATCATAAGCAGCCGCTATTTCTTCCAGGCCATTCAGCAATACTTCCGGGACATAAATGCCACCGTAAGCGCCAAAATACCCCGAGGTGTTCAAAATAATGTCTTTGTAAGAGGTCTGGTTCGTTGTCATTTCAAAAATGTATTAACGTATCGGTACGATGATACAAAGGTACGCGATCTTTTTTTGAACTTGCAAGCGAAGGGTGGAGAGAATTTTCAGGAGATTTAAAAAGGAAGGAAGAATGGTGCGACCCAGTTGCCGCACCATGCAAGACGTGGATAGATAAAGCGCGCAAAACACGACCCTGCTATTGGAGGTTTGACTTCAAGTCGAACCTCCAATAAACCTTTGGGGCACCCGATTTTTCGAAAGCCTTTTATTGAGCGAATCTGATTGCGACTAAATTCACTTTTTCCGGGTTTGGATTCCCTTCGACGAGTTTCGATGCCGCATTGAGCGGGATGCCGGTATAGGTCGTGTTCGGCACACCCGGCTTAGGCCATTGTATTTCCACAGACTCGATCTTTTCTGCAGTGCCGAGACCGATTTCTTGCCGCAGGCTACCGGCTCCGAAACTACCACCTGTACCAACGGTGGCACAGATCATGCGTTTTTTGCCCCCTTTTTCAACGACGTTCACTCTTATTTTTGCCCCCTTAGGGACGGGCAAATAATAACTTGTAAGTTTCAGATAGATTGGTTTTTGCTCAGATGGGCTATCTTTTTGAGCGAATAATGGGGCTATTTAATCAAAAAGATGGGTCATCTGGGTGAAAAGAAAGCATATCAAATGACTAAGTTATTGGTGCCGCGTTCCTAAGGAACGCGGCACCAATAACTTAGTCATTTGATGCCACCCTTTGTTCCATCATACGGCCGCTATTTTTCTTTAAATAGCCCCACTATTCGCAGAAAAATAGTGTTGTCTGATGAAAAAATGGTTGACCTAAAATGACTAAGTTATTGGTGCCGCGTTCCTAATCAACGGCGTAGCGGTTGGGTCTTTGGGATCAATGGTGAAATCGGTGACAAAAATATCGTCCCAGCCGTCGCCGTCGTAGTCGGCCCAATCCGCCGCCTGGGTCGGGTGGAACGACAAAAGTCCTGCTTCGATGGTCACATCGGTGAATATATGTTTCATACCGATGGTGCGTTTCAACGTGCAAAGAAAAAGCCCGCTCCAGGCAATCTGCTTGGAACGGGCTTTTTTGTTTCAAAAAACATACATCATCGCTTATTCAACTTCTGTGTCGTAAGCGCCTGCTTGTTATGGTCGAGGATTTGAACCAGGTACATGCCTTTGGGCAGGTCAGCGATGGAATAAAATTCGCCTTTTGTGAACTGAAATTCCTTGACCCGGCGGCCCGTCATGCTGATGACCGCAATTTGGCTGACGAGGTCATTGTTGTCCTGCACGGAAATGTATTCACTGGCGGGATTCGGGAACACGGAAAGGTCGGGTTTCGGGCTGTTTTGCGCTTTTAGCGCAACACCACTCAGAACCAAAAAAAAGATGAGTAGGAGTTGTTTCATCAGCAAAGATTAGATTGAAAAAATTAAAACAATTGGTTATGTAAAATTTGATGTAGGATTGATAGGTCCGAATTCGGGCTAAAAATATGGGTATAAATTGGCCTACCAAGGTTTGGTTGGGTTGGTTGACAAAATTTTAACGTTTTTTACACAATAAGTCTGAATGTTTACGAACCGTTTACACGATTTTAGTTAAAATGGATCATTTGGGTGTCTTCATAGCCTTCCAGTAGATCCTGGTACTGCATCTCAACAGCGTCCTCCCTCCCTATTACTTGTGTGATGCTTACGGTACGAACCCGGTTGCCGCGATTCATGATAAAATCGTTTTCAAGGTCTCCAACGCTGCCCGTATGGTGCAACTCAAGCAAGGCGGCGGGCAAATGCGCCGCGTCTTCTATATGATATGTCCGCCAGTTTTGGAAAACCTGTTCGCGCAGCACCTGCATTTCCGGCGGGTACAAAGTCGCTGAACACCAAAACCAGGTTGCATCGGGCGCAAGATTTTTTAAGTGCCGCTCCTGCCCGTCCCATCGCAGCTCGGTAACGCCGCCTATTTCAAACAACAAGAAGGTGAAAGGTTCAATCCCCTCCAGGTTATATTCGGTGAAAAGGGCATTCGGGTTTTCGGCTTCAAAAAAATCGAGCAACAGGAGCCCCCGGCTTCGGCGATAGGGTGGCTGGTGAACATGCTTTAAGAACGCACCATTGAGCAAACAGGCAGTTCTGCGGCTGCGTGCTGTTACGATCCAGGCACCTCCTGCTTGGGTGTCGCGGGGGAAAAGCAGGGTATCGCCCAAAGAGGTAGTTGCTTGCGAAAGGTGGTTCGGCGAACGAGTAGGCGCTTCATCGCGGTTGTGCGTGAGGATGAAGCCGGAAGGGGTAGGGCAGTAGGTGACGGTACACATCATGCGAAGGTACAAGAAGGATTACTTTTGCTGTCGTCATAGTCAAGTCTGCCGGTGCGCCTACCTTAGCTGAGTGCCGGGCCCAGGATTGTTTGACATGGATAACATCGGCACCAGGATATGCAATGGTTTTTCTCTGCTACGGCACCCGTCCGGAAATCATCAAAATGGCTCCTGTGGCGAAGGCTTTAGACGACTTAAAGGTGCCTTACCGAACGATATTTACCGGACAACACCCTGATTTATACCGCGATGTGGCTGAGTTGATGCCCACTCCTCATTTCAGATTGGAGCCACCTGCCCGGGGAGCATCGCTGACAGCGGTTTTCGCACACATTTTGCTAGGGTTGGACCGCATTTTTTTGTCTGAGCGACCTCAACTGGTGGTAGCACAAGGAGATACGAACACTGTGTTGGCGGCTGCTATGGCTGCGCATGGTCAAGGCCTTGCGTTTGGTCATATAGAAGCAGGACTTCGCACCCATGACCTTCAAAACCCCTGGCCGGAAGAAGGGATTCGGCAACAGGTGAGCCGGTTGGCCGCCTGGCACTGGGCGCCTACCAGGCAAGCCGTGGACAATTTAGCCGCAGAGGGCATCCAACAAGGCGTAATGCTGACAGGCAACACCATCGTGGATAGTTGCCGGGCATTCAATTTTCCGGTTTCATACGGTCACGAAGTGTTGGTGACCTTGCACCGGCGGGAGAATTTCGGGGCACCGCTTGAATTATTGCTCTCCCAAATCGAGGCGTTGGCTGTCGGGAACCCCAATTTACAATTCCTGTTTCCCATGCATCCCAACCCGCAGGTGCAGCGGCTGAGGGCCATGCTGCAAGTCGTTCGGGTAGTGGCGCCGATGCCTTATCGGGATCTGTTGCAGGTATTGAGCCGTGCGCGATTTGTCATCAGCGATTCGGGCGGTATACAGGAGGAATGCGCGGTATTTCAGAAGAAGATCCTGGTTTGCCGAACGGTCACGGAACGGCCCGAAGGCATTCAGGCCGGTTTTGCCAGGCTGGTCGGACAGGATGTGGCAGCACATTTCGACTGGGCCAACCATCATCCTGTTTGGCAAGGTGAAAATCCTTACGGCGATGGACACGCCGGGCAACGCATTGCGGCGGCGATACAGGCTGCATTGTAAATCCGTGACCGTGCACACTGCAAAACCCTTGTAACAACTACATTTGCCCGAGTTGTTGGGCAAAGATCCCCTCCATTCACCTTTTTTACTTCACATACCCGATATGACTCCGCCCCGTACCGATATCTACCTCGTGTTGCCAGCCTACAACGAGGCAGAAAATATTGGCACGTTGCTGCAACGGGTGACCGCTGTGTTTTTGGATAGCGGGTTGCCGTTGCCGATTGTGGTCGTGGTAGATGATGGCAGCCAGGACAATACAGTAGAGTTGGTACGCAGGTTCGAAGGGCTGCCCGACCTGCGCCTGATATGCCATGAAGTGAACGGTGGACTCGGTCCCACCCTCCGCGATGGTCTTCAGGAAGCGGCCCGCACGGCCCGCCCCGACGATCTGATCGTGACGATGGATGCCGACGACACACACCATCCGGGGTTGATACCGGCCATGGCTCAGAAAATCCGGGAAGGTTTTGACGTAGTGATCGCATCCCGCTATCGGCCCGACAGCAGGGTATTGGGCCTTTCCCACAGCCGTCGGTGGTTGAGTGTGGGTGCAGCCTTTCTATTTCGGATTTTACATCCTATTCAGGGCGTCCGGGATTATACCTGCGGTTTTCGAACGTACCGTGCAGCACTGATTATCAAGGCGTTTGAGCATTTTGGATCAGGATTTGTGGACAAACAAGGATTTCAGTGTATGGTAGATACCTTGCTCAAACTACGCCGGTTTGATCCCTTGATGACCGAATTGCCTTTTATCCTGCGCTATGATCGAAAAGGTGGTGCAAGCAAAATGAATGTCCTGAAAACAGCTTTACAAACCTTCCGAGTTGCTTTATATGGCAAGTAAAAAATACAAAACCCAGGCGGCTTCTGCCAAACCAAGCAACGCAGCTGGTACCCAGCGGGCAATTACTCCAAAAAAGGATGTGCCGCCACCGCCAGACTGGACTGCACTGGCTGACCGGTATGCATTGAAAGTGTTGATCGGTCTGTTGGTCGCTGCGCTTTTGCTGCGCCTGCCGAACTTGAACGCCCTGAGTCTTTGGGTGGATGAGTACGTGCATGTGCTTCGCGCACAAAAGTTTGTGCAGGGTACCGGTCCGCTTTTTACAGATGATAACAATGGCATCCTGTTGACTTTCACGATGCTGCCATTTTTTAAAGCGTTTGGCGCAGGCGTATTTTGGGCGCGGTTGCCGAGCGTTTTATTTGGCGTAGGCATGGTCTATATGGCTTATCGCATGGGGGAGCGATTGTTCGGCCGCTACGTCGGACTGATGGCGGCCTTTTTCTGCACATTCTCGTTGTACCTGGTTTTTTGGTCTCGCATGGCCCGAAACTATGCCATTTTCGGCTTCTTCTTTTTGCTGCTCGGCTGGATATTCCTGAAAGCGTTTGAGGGAAAACGCGATACAGAAAGCAGCGACTTTTTTCAAAAGAACGGGCTATCTCCCAAGCATCTACTGTTGTTGCCACTCGTTTTTGTTGCTTCCCTGCTCTCCCACCAGCTCACGTTTTTCTTTTTATTTTCACTGGCTGCCTACGCCGTGGCGATGACGGCCAGCGAGTGGTTGCAGACCAAGAGCATTCCACGTAAATATCTATGGCCTGCCATTGTGCTTTTGCCTTTGTTGCTGATTGCCGTTGTACCAGCATTGGGCGGCATCGCTCAAAGCCTGCTGAGCCTAGCCTTGCCAGAGCGCATCGCGCATTGGGTGGTACCGGACTGGACTTATTTGGCCGAGAAATGGAAAAAGGAACCCTGGATCAGTTTTGGGATCTACCATGGCGTCATGCGGTACGATCCGACACTGCTCTATTTCCCGGCGGTGGGGGGTCTGGTTGCAGCGTTCTGGCTCAACCAGCGTTCTGCCTGGTGGTTGCTCTGTAGCTTTCTGGTGCCGTTCCTCCTGATGTGTTTTGTGTTCCGGGAGCCTTCCGTGCCGCGTTATGCCATTTTTATTTTCCCCTATTTTATGATTTCCGCAGCAGCCTTTTTTTATTGGCTATGGAAATTTTTACAGAGAAAATTTCTGGCAGACACTTCCAATACAATGCGCTATGCCTTAGTAGTGCTGCCATTCGTATTTGGACTGTTCAGTGTGCGGTGGGGCGAAATAGCCGACCTGACGCTGGCCCGGAAACGGACGGGCGTCGTGTCGGACCAGAATATCGGCTCGTTTAACTTCACCAATTGGCAAGATCCCGGGAAATTTGTGCTTGACCGCAAAAAGCCCGGAGACGTATTGCTCTCTACCGTACCGGCAGCGTCCGCCTATTACTTGAAGGAAGATTCCGTGCTTTGGTTCAGACAACGGTTTTACAATACGTCGGCCAAGCATTACGAACTTTTCCCGTCCAATCCGGGCAAGCCCAATGCCCAAAACTATCAGGACTTGAAACGTTTGGTGCAAAACAACCCGCGCGGCTGGCTGCTGGCCGACTATTACATGGACAATGTGTTAGTAGACGATTCGTGCCGCTTTTTTGTGTATCGCAACATGAATTTCTATCCTGAAGCCGCACCCGATGCCAGTGTGCTGGTATTCGGGTGGGATAACAGCCAGCCCAAACCCGCGCAGCAGAATTTAGTAGCCTATCTCAATGCCGACAAAATTATGGCACGGCAAGTCAACTACCTGTTTACCCCGGAGATGCTCGCCAAACCCAAAATGATCATGACCGTGCGCAAGAAAGGAGTGGATACTCCTTCCGAAGCATTGGTACAGGTGAACGGCGAGGCGGCCTACTACCTTCCGCCGGATACTTCCAACGGAATTGAAACGAGCCGGGTGGAAGTAGAATCAAAATACTTCAAGCCGGGTTACAATCGAATCGAGATCTATTTTGACGCGGAAAAGGTCACTCGTGACCCTCGAAAAGGGTTTATGCTGTACTATTTGGGCTTTCAGTAAGGCAGATCGGATGTTTTCAAAAGCACTGAAAATTTCCCCTCACAACTTTTTTTCAGAAAATTTTAAACCGCGCTTGGTTTTTCAAAATAAGCGTGGTTACCTTTGCGCTCGCTTTCGGAAACAGGGTATCAAAATCATGTTTGGTTTACCGGGTTCCAGAAAAGCAAAATTGAAATTTAAATTCCTTTCAGGGTAATGAATCAGAAAATTCGCATCAAACTTCGGTCTTACGACTACAATCTGGTGGACAAGTCCACAGAGAAAATCGTGAAGACTGTACGTGCGAGTGGAGCCGTTGTAACTGGTCCGATTCCGCTGCCAACCGAGAAAGAAATTTTCACTGTGCTGCGCTCGCCGCACGTGAATAAGAAAGCTCGTGAGCAGTTCCAGTTGCGCACCCACAAGCGCTTGATTGAAATATACACACCGACTCAAAAGACGGTGGACGCTCTCTCCAAATTGGAACTGCCGAGCGGTGTTGACATTCAGGTCAAGCTCACCTAACAGCGCGTTTTTTGATACAAGTTTGAGGTTTCCGGTTGTGGTCAAAGTATTCTGTTTTTCAGAACAACTGTCACGGTCGAGAGCGGTTCCGGTTCACGGAAGATCGCTCTTCGCATATCCACTCCTGCCGGTGCCTGCAAATAAAAAACGTAATCAACCGAGTCGTTCAAACATATAAATTCGAAACTAGTGAACGGTCTGATTGGCAAAAAAATCGGGATGACCAGCATCTACGACAACAACGGTAAAAACGTTGCTTGTACGATTATCGAAGCTGGCCCCTGCGTCGTAACTCAGGTTCGCACCGAGAACAACGATGGCTATTCCGCCTTACAATTGGCGTACGGCGAACGCAAACTCAAAAACACTCCGGCTCCGTTGGCTGGCCACTTTGAGAAAGCGGGCACTGCTCCCAAACACCAGGTGCAAGAGTTCCGCGACTCCAACCTTGTTAAAACGCTTGGCGACCTGGTAACGGTCTCCGATGTGTTTCAGGAAGGCGACAAGGTCAGCGTAGTCGGCACATCAAAAGGTAAAGGCTTCCAGGGCGTTGTGAAGCGCCACGGCTTCGGCGGTGTGATGCAACAAACGCACGGTCAGCACAACCGCTTGCGCGCTCCGGGTTCGCTCGGCAACTCCTCCTTCGCTGCTAAAGTGATGAAAGGAATGCGCATGGGTGGTCACATGGGTGATGAACAAGTGAAAATTCGCAAACTTCAAGTCCTTAAAGTGTTTCCGGATCAAAACCTGATCATTGTCAAAGGGGCAGTTCCCGGGCACAAGGGTGCCTACGTTGTCATCGAAAAATAATTGATTCTGGAAAATTGATTCTGGATTTTGGATGCTGAAGGTGCACAACTGCCAGTATCAACATCCGGAACCGGTACCTGATCACCAGCAACAACAAATACAAACCATGCAAGTCGCGGTTTTAAATATTAAAGGCGAAGCCACTGGCCGCACGGTCGAATTGCCCGAAGAAATCTTCGGCATCGAGCCGCACGAGCACAGCGTATGGCTCGATGTGAAACGTTACCTCGCCGCACAACGTCAGGGTACGCACAAATCTAAAGAGCGCAGCGAAATCAGCGGCTCGACGCGCAAACTGCACAAGCAAAAGGGTACTGGTGGCTCCCGTAAAGGGGACATCAACAGCCCGGTGTTTCGCGGAGGTGGTCGGGTATTCGGCCCGCGTCCACGCAACTATGACATACATGTGAACGCGAAGGTGCGCCGATTGGCCCGCCGCAGCGCACTCTCTGCAAAAGCAGCAAGTGGCAATGTCCTGGTGGTGGAAGATTTCACTTTTGATGCGCCAAAGACTAAAGATTTTCGGGCAGTACTGCTTGCATTGAATGTAGCGGACAAAAAACCGCTTACCGTCACAGGTGCTTACGATAAAATGCTGTATCTGTCGTGTCGTAATATTGACAAGGCCGCTATCGCACCTGCTACCGACCTCAATACGTACCAGATTATGAACGCGGGTACGATCGTGATCGCAGAAAGCGCGCTCGCTCCACTTACTGAAAATTGCGCATCATTTTAGTTGATGGTTGATGGTTGGATAACCATACACCAATAACCAATACAAGTCATGGCTAAGCAAATACTGATCAAGCCGGTCATTACCGAAAAAGCGACCAAACTCGCCGACAAGCGCAATACTTATTCGTTTGTGGTGAACAAGGATGCCAATAAAATTGAAGTCAAGGCCGCTGTTGAAAAAATGTTCAACGTCAATGTTGAGAACGTGAATACAGCAGTAATGCCCGGCAAACCTAAATCGCGTAGCACCAAAACCGCCATCGTGCGCGGTACCAAGTCATCGTACAAAAAAGCGTACGTGACTTTGACTCCGGGCGAAACGATTGATATTTTCGGCGCAAGCGGCGAAGAAAACTAAACTTGATAAGCGGTGAGCAAGTCGTTCTTGTTAAAAAAGTCGGCTGACTCATAACTCATAAACTCATCACTACCATAGCAACATGGCAGTTAAGAAATTCAATCCGCTCACCCCGGGCCTTCGATTCCGGGTGGCTGTTTCGAGAGAAGAACTGACGAAGGGCGCAAAGCCTGAGAAGTCTTTGATCGCTGGAAAAAGCAGCACAGGGGGTCGCAACAGCGACGGTCGCCGTACCATGCGCAATCGTGGCGGCGGTCACAAACGTCGCTATCGTGTCGTTGACTTCCGCCGGGACAAACAAGGCGTGGCTACGATCGAGTCTATCCAATATGACCCCAATCGCAGTGCCTACATCGCCCTCATTGTTTATGCTGATGGTGAAAAAAACTATATCCTTGCTTCTAAAGGAATGGCTGTAGGTCAACAGATCGAATCAGGACGTGGTGCAGCGCCGGAAAACGGTAACTGCCTCTACTTGTCGGAAGTGCCATTGGGTGCTTTCATCCACAACGTAGAAATGCAGCCAGGTCAGGGAGGTGTGTTGGTGCGCAGTGCCGGTACAAGCGCCCAAATGATGGGTCGTGAAGATCGTTATGCAGTGCTTCGGATGCCATCCGGTGAAACGCGTCGTATCCTCATCACTTGCCGTGCCACGATGGGTATTGTCGGTAACTCCGACCATAACCTTGAAATTATGGGTAAAGCAGGTCGTATGCGCTGGAAAGGCTGGCGCCCCCGTACCCGCCCGGTTGTGATGAACCCTGTTGACCACCCGATGGGTGGTGGTGAAGGTCGCGCTTCTGGTGGTCACCCACGTACCCGGAAAGGCTTTAAATCCAAAGGTGCCAAAACGCGCAGCAGGACGAAAGCATCCAACGCGCTCATTATCAGCCGCAAGAAAACAGGTTCCAAATAGATTGCCAAGTTGTTCAGGGGTTAGATTGCCCGATTTATTACGCCGCAATTTGACTTTGACAATAAAGCACTCAATAATTCAGCAACTCAGCAACTCAGCAGAATATGCCGCGTTCACTTAAAAAAGGGCCATACATCCACTTTAAACTGTTGGAGAAAGTGGCCAAGGCAAAACAAGCCACCCGTAAGCAGGTGATCAAAACGTGGAGCCGTGCTTCGATGATTATTCCCGATATGGTGGGAGAAACCATCGCAGTACACAATGGCAAAACGTTCGTCCCGGTTTTCGTAACTGAAAATATGGTTGGCCACAAACTCGGAGAATTTTCTCCGACACGTAACTTCCGTGGTCACGGTGGAAACAAAAAATAATGTGCTGATGTAGCAACGTGTTGAATCTTTGATGACGCACCGCATTCATTAGCAAATTAGCAAACTAGAGCACATTTCCATATCATGGAAGCAGTAGCAAAACTTAGAAACTGTCCGATGTCGCCGCGCAAAATGCGCCTCGTTGTGGACAACATTCGCGGAAAAAACGTGGTGGATGCCCTTGGCATACTCAAGTACACCAACAAAGAGGCTGCGATGTGGCTTGAAAAACTCGTACTGTCCGCCATCAGCAACTGGGAACAGAAGGCTGATCAAGTGGGCGAGGCCGATGATTTCTCGCTCTATATCAAAACAGCGTTTGTTGATCCGGGTAGCATCATCTATCGCTTTCTTCCGGCTCCACAAGGTCGTGCCTACCGGGTGCGCAAGCGCCGCAACCACGTAACACTGGTCGTAGCAAACCGGGCACCTCTTGAGGGCGAATAACCGTTCCGAAAAACACACCATTCGACAACCATTCATTCAAAGATACAATGGGTCAAAAAGCAAATCCGATTGGTAACCGCTTAGGCATCATCCGCGGTTGGGATTCCAACTGGTACGCCGACAAAGACTACGGTCTCAAAGTCGTGGAGGACGAAAAAATTCGCAATTACCTCCGTGCGCGCCGCCCGAAAACGGCTACAGCCGACCCGCGTGAGCGCAACAAGCCGATGCAGAACGGGATCTCCCGGATCGTCATCGAACGTACCCTTCGACGTGTGACTGTCACCATCCATACCAGCCGTCCCGGTATTATTATCGGTAAAGGTGGTAAGGAAGTTGATCTGATCAAAGAGGAGTTGAAAGTGTTGACAGGCAAAGAAGTGCAGATCAATATTTTCGAAATTCGCAAACCGGAATTGGATGCGAATATCGTCGGTGAGCAGATCGCCAAGCAGATTGAAGCGCGTATCAACTATCGTCGTGCCATCAAAGGTGCTATTCAAGGTACCATGCGTGCAGGTGGTGAAGGCATCAAAGTTCGTATCAGCGGTCGTGTTGGTGGAGCAGAGATTGCCCGTACAGAAGAATATAAGGAAGGACGTACCCCGCTCCATACGTTCCGGGCCGATATTGACTACGCACTGGTGGAAGCACAAACAGTGTATGGTAAAATTGGCATCAAAGTATGGTTGTTCAAAGGTGAGGTCCTCCAGAAGCGTGAACTGACTCCTTTTGCAGCAGCGGAAGGAACTGGTGGTGACCGCAGAGAAGGTGGTGATCGCGGCGGAGAACGCGGCGGAGATCGCCGGGGTGGTGGTGACCGCAGAGAAGGCGGAGATCGCCGGGGTGGTGGTGACCGCAGAGAAGGTGGTGATCGCGGTGGACGAGGAGAAGGTGGAGATCGCATGGGCGGTGGTGATCGTCGTGGCGGCGGCGGCGGCGGTGCAGGTGGCGGTGGAAATCGCGGCGGCAGCGGCGGTGCAGGTGGCGGTGGAAATCGCGGCGGCAGCGGCGGTGCAGGCGGCGGTGGTAACCGTGGCGGCAGCGGTGGTGGTACAGGTGGCGGTGGAAATCGCGGTGGCGGAAGCAGCGGAGGCAATCGCCGCTGATTCAAAGCCCAATATAATTAACGGCACATTTGGGATTCAATATTCGAAATTCTTTCTGTGTACCGTACATTTGCAGCCCAATTTAAATAAAAATTTGGCTGACACACACAAAACATTGATTGACAGGCTTTTAAATTTAGCGAACAATGCTTCAGCCAAGACGTCAGAAATATCGCAAACAACATAAAGGCCGCAACCGTGGTCTGGCGCACAAAGGAAGTTCCATCTCTTTCGGCTCTTTTGCCTTGAAATCGTTGGAATTTAGCCGAATCACCAGCCGCCAAATCGAGTCGGCACGTATTGCCTTGACACGTAACATGAAGCGTGAAGGGAAAGTCTGGATTCGTATTTTTCCAGATAAACCGATCACTTCCAAACCCGCCGAGGTGCGTATGGGTAAAGGTAAAGGCGCTGTAGATCACTACGTCGCCGAAGTACAACCTGGTCGCATCTTATTTGAAATTGAAGGTGTAACCGAAGAACTGGCACACGAGTCACTGCGTCTGGCAGCCCAAAAGTTGCCGATTCTTTGCAAGGCTGTGACCCGTTACGACTTTGAAGGATAAAAATGATACTTGATTCGAGTGATGGATCATTTGTTGATTTACAAAATTAAATCAACAGAGATTTTAAGCAACAATCAGCGTACTGTCAAATCAACAATAAATAACAATGGCAAAGGAGAAATTGGACGTTGTCAATATGACTGATGTAGATCTTCAGTCCAACGTGACCAGCATGGAGAACGACTATCAGCAGATGAAATTCGACCACGCTGCCAAAGGGCTTAGCAACCCGCTGGAACTTCGCTGGCTGCGCCGCGACATCGCTCGCGTCTACACAGAAGCGCGCAAGCGCGAGATCGCTGCTATGACCCCGGAAGAACTGGAGTTGCGTACAAAACTTCGTACCCGTCGTCGTCGCCAAAATTAATTCAATACACTTTTTTACATCTACATAGATGGAAGCAGTAGTTAGAAATCTTCGCAAGCAGAAAACCGGCGTAGTCGTGTCCGACAAAATGGACAAAACTATTTCAGTTAAGGTGGAACGCCGTCTGATGCACCCGCTTTATGGCAAGTTCGTGAAGCGTTCCAAAAAATTCTTCGCACACGACGAGGAGAACACCTGTAAAATTGGTGATCAGGTGCGCATCATGGAAACTCGCCCGTTGAGCAAAAATAAGCGCTGGCGCTTGGTCGAAATCCTTCAAAGAGCAAAGTAATTTGTAGATATGAGTTATGAGTTATGCGCTCATGACCACTCATAACTCATAACTCATAACTCATAATTAAGTAAAAGTCATGATTCAGCAAGAGTCTCGTTTGAATGTGGCCGATAACTCCGGCGCGAAAGAGGTGCTATGCATCCGCGTATTGGGCCACACGCGTCAGCGTTACGCCAGTGTCGGCGACAAGATTGTCGTTACTGTGAAAGATGCTTCGGCAGGCGGTCTTATCAAAAAAGGCACCGTATCTAAAGCAGTTATTGTGCGTACTCGCAAGGAAATCCGCCGGAAAGACGGTTCCTATATTCGCTTCGACGATAACGCAGTAGTATTGCTGAATGCTTCTGACGAGCCACGGGGTTCTCGCATTTTTGGCCCTGTTGCCCGGGAATTGCGCGATAAAGATTACATGCGTATCGTATCGCTGGCTCCGGAAGTACTGTAATGTTCAATAAATTTAACCATTCTCGAAATGGCTACTAAGCAAAAAATTAAACGCTTCGCACCGAAATTGCACATCCGCAAGGGTGATACGGTGATGGTACTTGCCGGCGATGACAAAGGCAAGACCGGTGAAGTAATGCAGGTGTTCCCGGACAAGAAGCGCGCCATCGTAGAAGGCGTTCACATCGTCAAGAAACACGTGAAAGCCACACAAACCGAAGAGGGCGGCATTCAGGAAATGTCTGCTTCGCTTCATATCTCCAACCTCGCGTTGGTAGATCCAAAAACGCAGGAAGCAAGCCGCATCGGTCGCAGAAACGAAAATGGTGTAAGCGTTCGCTATTCCAAGAAATCAGGCAATACCATCTAAGTGATGAAATACATACCTCGTCTCAAAACAAAATATAAGGAGAGCATAGTGCCTGCGATGATGCAGCAGTTCTCTTACTCTTCTGTCATGCAGGTGCCACGTCTGGAAAAGATTTGCATCAACCAGGGCATCGGTGATGCTACGGGCGACAAGAAAATGATTGACACGGCCATTCAGGAGCTGACCACCGTTACCGGTCAGAAATGTGTGCCGACCCGTGCCAAAACTTCTGTCTCCAACTTCAAACTTCGGGAAGGTATGCCGATCGGTGTGCGCGTCACACTGCGCGGCGAGCGAATGTACGAATTCCTTGACCGCTTCATTACGATCGCAATGCCGCGTGTTCGCGACTTTCGCGGAGTGAACGACAAATCGTTTGATGGTCGTGGCAATTACACGATGGGTGTGACGGAACAGATCATCTTCCCGGAGATTGACATTGATAAAGTGAGCAAGATCATGGGTATGGACATCACATTTGTCACTACCGCTAATACAGATGCCGAAGCTTTTGCTCTGTTGAAAGAAATCGGTATCCCGTTCGTCAAAAAGTAAGTTCTCAAATCCAGTATAAAGAGCAACATGGCAAAGAAATCCGTCATTGCCCGCGAAAATAAGCGCAAACGTATGGTAGATAAGTACGCTGCGCTGCGCACTAAATTGAAAGAAGCAGGTGACTACGATGCGCTCGATAAACTTCCGCGCAACGCCAACCCAATCCGCTTGCACAATCGCTGCTTGCTGACTGGTCGCCCCAAAGGCTACATGCGTAAATTCGGCATTTGCCGGGTTAAATTCCGCCAGATGGCACTTGACGGAAAAATCCCCGGGATCACAAAAGCCTCTTGGTAAACTTGCCATTGTTTGTTTAGGGCCTTCTTTAAAAGACCTGACCACAAGCAATCAACAACTAACAACATCAATTTTTGATATAATGCACGTCACTGACCCGATAGCAGATTATCTGACCCGCATCCGCAATGCGCAGATGGCAGGACATCGCATCGTCGAGATTCCGGCTTCCAGAATCAAGAAGTCCATCACGGAAATCTTGTACGATCAGGGTTACATCCTCAAATATCAATTCGAGGATAAAACTGCTGAGAACAAGCAGGGCATCATCAAAATTGCCTTGAAATATGACACGGCCACTAAAAAGCCGATCATCCGCGAGTTGGTGCGTGTGAGCCGTCCAGGATTGCGGAGGTTCTCCGGAGCCACTGAGATCCCACGTGTTATCAACGGCTTGGGCACGATGATTATCTCGACCTCACAAGGTGTGATGACAGATAAAAAAGCCCGTGAGATGAATGTGGGTGGAGAATTGCTCTGCTACATTTGCTGATCCCGGAGAACTGAAAATCAAATTTTAAATCAGAAATCACTACTGATATGTCACGCATTGGTAAATTACCCATTGCTGTTCCGGCGAAAGTGGAACTCTCGGTTTCTACTGACAACATTGTCACTGTAAAAGGACCGAAAGGCACGCTGCACCAGAAAGTAGACCCGGATATTAAGGTCGAAATGGAAGACGGCAACATCATCGTGAAGCGCCCGACCGACCAGAAGCGCCACAAATCCTTGCACGGATTGTACCGCGCATTGATCAGCAACATGGTTGTGGGAGTCAGCCAAGGCTACTCCAAGCAAATGGAAGTTATCGGTGTCGGTTACCGGGTGGAAAGCCAGGGTAACATCCTGACGCTCACTATAGGCTACTCCCACCCGATCATATTCGCCATTCCACCGGAAATCAAAATTGCAACAGCGATGGAAAAAGGTCAGGCTCCCCTCATTCGCCTCGAAGGCATTGACAAGGAACTGCTCGGCCAGGTGTGCGCCAGAATTCGCGCCTTCCGTAAACCAGAACCCTACAAAGGGAAAGGTATTATGTTCAAGGGTGAAATCATCCGCCGCAAAGCAGGTAAGACTGCTGGTGGTAAGAAGTAAAGAACAATTGCTTTTCCGGTCGGAAATCGGCGAAGCCTAAATTGATAGTGAACAATGAAGCGTACAAAACAGCAAAGCCGTCGGCGTATACGGAATCGTATACGGAAGAAAATAAACGGCACCACAGAACGTCCACGTTTAAGTGTATTTCGCTCGAACAAGGCGATCTATTGTCAGATTATTGATGATCTGAAAGGTCAAACTTTGGCAGCCGCAAGTACTGGTGAAGGTATTTCCGGCAACAAAACTGAACAAGCCGCCGCAGTAGGCAAGTTAATTGCTGAAAGAGCAAAGTCTGCGGGCGTCGAAGCAGTAGTGTTTGACCGGGGTGGTTACTTGTACCATGGTCGTGTGAAAGCATTGGCCGATGGTGCACGCGAAGGAGGACTGCAATTCTAAAAAAAAACAGTTGCCAGTTATCAGTTGCCAGTTATTAGTTGCCTGGGTATTCCAGTAACTAACAACCAACAACTAACAACCAACAACTAACAACCAATAACAGCGAAGCAACATGGCTAAGCAAGACAGAGAAAGAGATAATTCTCGCACGGCTTCTGATGAGTCGGGTCTCAAAGAAAAACTCGTATCCCTCAACCGCGTGGCGAAAGTCACGAAAGGTGGACGTACCTTTAGTTTCGCTGCTGTAGTGGTAGTGGGCGACGGGAAAGGCACCATCGGTCAAGGACTTGGCAAAGCGCGCGAGGTATCAGAGGCCATTGCCAAAGCGACAAAAGATGCGGAGAAGAACATCATCAAAGTTCCGATCTTCAACGGTACGATTCCTCACGAAGCCCACGGCAAGTTTGACGCAGGTCGGGTGTTGATCAAACCTGCTGCACATGGTACTGGCGTAATTGCCGGTGGTGCTATGCGTGCGGTGCTGGAAGCGGTCGGTGTGCACGATGTATTGGCAAAGTCGCAAGGTTCCGCCAACCCGCACAACGTAGTAAAGGCGACCATCAACGCGCTCGCAAGCCTGCGCAGCCCGGTGGAAGTGGCCCGTCAACGCGGCATCTCGATGGAAAAACTCTTCAAAGGCTAATAACCGACAACCGATAACTAACATGGGTAAGGTAAAAATTACGCTGGTGAAAAGCCCGATTGACAAGAGCAAGCGCCAAAAGGCAACGCTGGTCGCACTGGGCTTCCGAAAAATGCATCAAACGGTGGAACACGAAGCCACTCCGAACATTCACGGAATGATTCGTGTGGTGAATCACCTGATTCAGGTTGAAAACGCCTGAACAAACTTAAACGCCTGAGATTCAACGCTAAAACCTGTGGGGTCTTGACCCACACAGGTTTTGTCTCGAAAAGAAACAGGTAAATCCGCACAGCGCGGAGCATCATTTTTTGAACAACGATTATCGCAAATCAATAACGATGGAACTCAATAATCTACGTCCGGCACAGGGCTCTGTGAAAAAAGAGAAGCGCATCGGTCGCGGCACGGGTTCGGGTCACGGCGGCACTTCGACACGCGGCCACAAGGGCGACAAAGCGCGGAGCGGTGCCAAACAAAAGCGCCACTTCGAAGGCGGCCAAACGCCGATGCAACGCCGTTTGCCCAAGCGCGGCTTCAAGAACATCAACCGGGTGGAGTATGTACCACTCAACTTGGGTGCCTTGGAAGCGTTGGTGCAAAAAATTGGTATCACCGATCTAAATGTGGAAGCATTGGTCGCTGCTGGTGTATCGAAAGCCAGCGACAAAATTAAGGTGCTGGGTAACGGCACTTTGAATTCCAAAGTGAATATTTCTGTCCATGCCATCTCGGATTCGGCTAAAGCCGCCATCGAAGCACAGGGCGGTAGCGTTGAACTCGTTTAAATCCACGCTCGAACGTAATGAAATTCTTTACGGTTCTTAAAAATATCTGGAGCATCAAAGAACTCCGCGACCGCATCATCTTTACACTCACGCTTTTGCTGGTGTATCGGATCGGTACATTTGTGGTGCTTCCTGGTGTCGTGCCCGCGGCCTTGGCAAAAGCCAGTGAAAGCCGCGGCGCCAATGACTTGCTCGGTCTTATCAACATATTCACCGGCGGGGCCTTCAACAATGCGGCAGTTTTTGCGCTGGGTGTAATGCCTTATATTACGGCTTCCATCATCATCCAGTTATTGGGTTTTGCTGTGCCGTACTTCCAGCGCTTGCAGACAAAAGAAGGGGAAAGTGGTCGCAAAAAACTCAATCAGTTTACCCGTATCCTTACTGTAGGCATTGCCCTGGTACAAGGCGGCGGCTATCTTCAACTGATTCGTAGCATGCCAGGCAGTATTTCTCCGGGCATCAATGACGGACTGTTCTGGTTCAGCAACATCATCATCCTGACCGCAGGTACTGTCTTCTGTATGTGGTTGGGCGAGCGGATCACAGACAAAGGCATCGGCAACGGTACTTCTCTGATCATTCAGGCAGGTATTATCGCACGCCTTCCTCAAGCGTTTATATTCGAGTTCCAAAAGTTATTTGGCGACAACAAGTTGCTGCTTTTCTTTATCGAAATGGCTGCGTTCTTCGTCATCGTACTACTGACCATTTTGGTCATTCAAGGCGTTCGACGGATTCCTATACAGTTTGCAAAACGAATGGTGGGGCGTAGCGGAAGCGCCATGCCTACCACCAGTGCCCGTGACTACCTCCCCTTGAAAGTGAATTCCGCTGGTGTGATGCCGATCATCTTTGCGCAAGCGTTGATGTTCATTCCTGCCACAGTGATCGGCTACATGTCTGGCTCGGACGCTAATTCAGGGCGGATCCACATGCTGAGCGATATCTATTCTCTGGGGTATAATGTGTTGTTCTTTACGCTGATCGTAGTCTTTACCTACGTCTACACAGCGTTGATGATCAACCCGACCAATTATGCCGAGTATTTGAAGCGCAGCAATGCCTTTATTCCCGGCATAAAACCAGGCGAGGCCACATCGGAGTATATTGATAACATCATGACCCGTATCACGCTTCCAGGTGCAGTGTTTTTGGGTCTTATCGGTATCTTGCCTTCCATCGCGGCTACATTTGGTGTCAACCAGCAGTTTGCGCTGTTCTTTGGCGGCACCACCCTGCTGATCATGGTCGGTGTGGCGTTGGATACCTTGCAAGTAATTGAAAGTTACCTGCTTACGCAGAAATACGATGGATTGATCAAATCCGGCCGCATCCAGGGGCGCTCAACGACGGGGCTTCAGGTCGGACAACCACAATAAACTCAATGGGCTTGTTTGGAACAGGTCAGGAGGGTAAAAAAATCTTTTACAAAACTGCTGACGAAATAGAGATGATGCGCAAGGCCAATTTGGTGGTTTCCAAAACGTTGGCTCATGTTGCAACAATGCTCCGGCCAGGAATGACTGGGCTAGAGATCAACCAAGCGGCAGAAGAATTTATATTGGACAACAAAGGTCGTCCAGCTTTTAAAGGATACATGGCCCACCGGGATGGAGATCCTTTTCCGGGTTCGCTTTGTGTCTCCTACAACGATATCGTAGTACACGGCATCCCATCAAAACGCGAGTTCAAAGAGGACGATATTGTTTCGGTGGACTGTGGTGTAGAGTTGGATGGTTTTTACGGCGATGCAGCCTTCACGTTTGCCTTTTCGGATGTGAAAGAAGATGTGATGGAGCTGTTGCGTGTCACGTATGCTTCTCTGTATATTGGAATCGAAAAAGCCGTGCACGGAAATCGGGTACAAGATATTTCTTTCGCCATTCAGGATTTTTGCGAACGGAAGCATTCATATACTGTGGTACGTGAATTGGTGGGGCATGGCGTAGGGCGCAATTTGCACGAAGATCCTGAGGTCCCCAACTACGGCAAACGCGGAAAAGGTATGGTGATGCGGGAAGGCTTGGCGATCGCGATTGAACCCATGATCAACCTGGGAAAAAAGGAGGTCTTTCAGGCAGACGATGGCTGGACCATACATACCAGAGACCGAAAGCCCAGTGCACACTTCGAACATTCGGTGGTTGTGGGCAAAGGCAAGGCTGATATTCTTTCCGACCATTCTTATTTGTTGGAGGAAATAAAAAATAATCCTTCTTTACAGGAGATTTCGCCGAAAAATTAGACATTTGCAGCCCGAAATCGAAAAGGGCGTTTTATGGCAAAAGAAGATTTGATTAAACAAGACGGAGAAGTCACAGAGGCGCTCTCGAATGCAAATTTCAAGGTTCGCCTTGAAAACGGCCATGTCATTCTGGCCACCATCTCTGGTAAAATGCGGATGCACTACATCCGGATTCTGCCAGGTGACAAAGTTTCGATAGAGATGTCGCCCTACGACTTGGCTCGAGGGAGGATCATATACCGATACAAATAGCACAATCGCTTGAAAATCAACGATTCGACACGAATTTTCGCAATTCTAAAATTGACAAAATAAATACGAGATGAAAGTCAAGCCGTCCATTAAAAAGCGTTCGGTTGATTGCAAGATAGTCCGCCGCAAAGGCAAACTCTACGTGATCAACAAAAAGAACCCGAAATTCAAACAACGTCAAGGATAATTTTGGATTCTGAATGATCCAGAATAAACGCCTAGCAGGCTTTTATTTTCATTCACAATTCATCATTCATAATTCATCATTCAGAATTTATGGCACGTATTGCTGGTGTGGATTTGCCTCGCAACAAAAGAGGTTTAATCAGTCTGACCTATATTTATGGCGTCGGCCTTTCTACTTCCAAATCCATTTTGGAGAAAGCTGGTATTGACGAAAATACCAAAGTGGACAAATGGACGGACGATAACATCAAAGTTATTTCCCGCATTATCTCCGAGGATTTCAAAACGGAGGGACAGCTGCGTTCGGAAGTACAGTTGAACATCAAGCGCCTGATGGATATTGGCTGCTATCGCGGCTTACGCCATCGCAAAGGGCTGCCGCTGCGCGGCCAGCGCACCCGCACAAATGCTCGTACCCGTAAGGGCAAGCGTAAAACAGTCGCTAACAAGAAAAAAGCAACGAAATAATGGCTAAAGGAGCTGCAAAAAAGGTTGTCAAACGTAAGGTAATCGTTACGAATGAAGGCATCGTCTTTATCCGGGCGAGCTTCAACAACATCATCATCTCTATCACGAACAAAAAAGGCGAGGTGATCTCGTGGTCAACTGCTGGTAAAGGTGGTTTCCGCGGATCCAAGAAAAACACGCCGTATGCCGCACAAGTAGCTGCGAATGATGCAGCAAAAGTGGCGTTTGAAGCAGGTGTTCGCACTGCTGAGGTGTTTGTGAAAGGACCGGGTTCGGGTCGTGAGGCTGCTATCCGCGCGATTGACCAATCGGGTATCAAGGTGTCGGTCATCAACGACGTGACTCCTATGCCTCACAACGGCTGCCGCCCGCCCAAGCGTCGGCGCGTTTAATCACCACCTTATCATTTTACTACATTCCGTTAAAGAATGGCTCGTTATACAGGACCAACCACCAAAAAATCCCGTTCGTTCGGCGAATCAATTTTTGGTTTCGACAAAGCATTTGAGCGGCGCAAATACCCGCCCGGCCAACATGGTCAGACGCGCAAACGTAAAACGCCGTCTAACTACTCGCAACAGCTGCAGGAAAAGCAGAAGGCAAAGTATACCTACGGTGTGCTGGAGCGTCAGTTCCGTCGTACTTTCCATGAAGCAACCCGTCGTCACGGGGTTACAGGGGAAGTATTGCTCCAATTGCTGGAAGCGCGGTTGGACAACACCATTTTCCGCCTCGGCATTTCCCCGACCCGTCGGGGTGCACGCCAGTTGGTAGGACACCGCCACGTTACCGTCAACGGGCATGTGGTGAACATTCCGTCTTACACCCTGAAACCAGGTGATGTGGTAGCGGTACGCGGCAAATCAAAAGGTTTGGAAATTGTGACAACCCATGTCGGCGGCAAAACGAGCAATGTACGTCAGTTTGGTTGGCTCGAATGGAATCCTGATAAAATGCAGGGTACCTTCCTTTCCTATCCGCAGCGTGACCAGATTCCAGAAAGAATCAATGAGCAATTGATCGTCGAGTTGTACTCGAAATAATTGATTAAGATAAGCGAAAGGTTGGCGTTCGGTTCCGAACGTCAACCATTTTCGCGTTTATGCGTTCCAATCCCCTTACGCTGCCTTCAGCCCCGATTCCAACTTGTTTTTCCCACCCTTTCATTTTTTGGAGCGTTCCACCATATGAGTATTCTCAATTTCCAGAAGCCTGACAAGATCCTGTTGCAAAAAGCAACCGATTTTGAAGGTACTTTCGAGTTCAAACCGTTAGAGCCGGGTTTTGGCCAGACGGTTGGCAACTCACTGCGCCGTGTTCTCCTCTCTTCGCTCGAAGGCTTTGCCATCAGCGCAGTTCGGCTGGGCGGCGTTGATCATGAATTTGCAACGATGCGCGGTGTGGTAGAGGATGTAGTGGATATTGTGCTCAACCTCAAACAGGTGCGCATTAAGCAGGTGATCGCCGACGATAAAAACCCACAGGAGAAAATCTATCTTACCATCAGCGGTAAAGAAGAGTTTCGTGCAGGTCAGATCGAGGAGTTTACCAATGTGTTCAAAATAATGAACCATGACCTGCTCATCTGCCGGATGGAGCCGTCTGTGACCCTTGAAATGGAATTGACCATCACCAAAGGACGCGGCTATCAGCCTGCTGAAGATGGAGCACCCAAAGATGCTCCGATCGGTGTCATTCCGATCGACGCGATCTACACCCCGATCAAAAACGTTTCCTACAAAGTGGACAGCACCCGTGTAGGCCAGCGCACTGACTACGAGAAACTGATCATTGATGTAAAAACGGACGGCACCATCCACCCGGAAGAAGCCATCCGCGAAGCAAGCCGCATCCTCATTCAGCACTTGATGCTGATCACGGACGACAACATTACGTTCGATACACCGGCCAGCCGGGAAGAGAACGTCGTGGATGAGCATATCCTCCATATGCGCAAACTGCTGAAAACATCGCTCGAAGATCTGGACCTCAGCGTTCGTGCTTACAACTGCCTCAAAGCCGCAAAAATCAATACGCTGGCTGAAATGGTCCGTTACGACACCCACGAGCTCCTCAAATTCCGCAACTTTGGTAAAAAGTCGCTGGTCGAGATCGAGGAACTGTTGCAAGACAAAGGTCTGACTTTCGGGATGGACCTGGCAAAATACAAATTGGACGAAGAATAAATTCTTAACAAAGTGTGGTAACCGTTGAGCAGAATAAAAATCTAGCCCCGGTGCCACCACCTAAACTACAGGTACCCGTAACATGAGACACGGAGATAAAATCAACAACCTCGGACGTACAGAGTCCCACCGCCGCGCGCTTCTGGCTAATTTGGCGATTGCCCTCATCGAGCACAAACGCATCACTACCACCGTGGCCAAAGCAAAAGCATTGCGCCGCTATGTGGAGCCACTGGTGACGAAAGCAAAAGACAACTCGACCCACTCGCGTCGCGTGGTGTTCAGTTACTTGCAGAACAAATTTGCCATCACTGAGTTGTTCGGTCCGGTAGCGGAAAAAATAGGGCAGCGCCCGGGTGGTTATCTTCGCATCATTAAACTCGGCTTTCGCCGGGGTGACGGTGCTGAGACTGCCATGATCGAGTTTGTAGATTTCAACGAAACCTACAATTCAAACGCTGGCAAAGTTAAAGCAACGAAGAAAACCCGTCGCGGTGGCACTGCTACTAAAAATGCAGGTGATGCTGTAGAAACTGCTGCTGTAGAAACCGCTGCTGTAGAATCTGTGGTAGAAGAAGAAGTAATGGCTGCGGCACCTGTCGTCGAGCCGGTCATTGATCAGGTCGCTGAAGTCGCTGCACCAGCGGTGGAAGAAGTGGTTCCTGCGGAGGAAGCAGTTGCCGAGGCGCCTGCTGAAGCCGCTGCTCCTGCTGCTGAAGAAGAAAAGAAAGACGAAGAGGCGGCATAATTTCGCCTTGGCGTTTTTGGATAACGAATCCCCCGTTTGCGCGTAAAGTGCAAGCGGGGGTTTCGTATTTTACCTATACTATCCTGATACCAAAAAGGTATTTTTGCTCCTGCAACTACCGCTATGAAAATTTTCAACACACAAAATATCCGTGCCTGGGACGCCTACACGATTGACAACGAACCCGTTGCATCAGTCGAGTTGATGAATCGCGCTGCCGGGCGATTCTCGGACTGGTTTGCCAAATTGTATAGACACCCCAATCAACAAGTGCTGATCGTATGTGGAACAGGCAACAATGGAGGAGATGGTGTGGCGGTAGCGCGGCTCCTGCACGAGCATTTTTTTGAAGTGAGTCTACTGATCTGCGATTTCTCGGGCCATCATTCGCCGGATTTTGATGCACAGATTCAGCAGTTACCACCTTTCAACGGCGTGGCAGTCACCTGGCTGAAAGATGCCACAATATTGTCGGCGGTGAGTGAAAATTCAGTTGTCATAGATGCCCTTTTCGGCTCTGGTTTGAGTCGCGAGCCACAAGGCGACTTCGCAAAGGTGATCGGCTGGCTCAACAAATTGCCCAACGAAGTAGTCTCTATTGACTTACCCAGCGGTCTTTTTGCAGATCGGCATATGCCTGGTATTGCCGTACAAGCCGACCGGACCTTCAGTTTTGAAACCCCCAAATTGGCTTTCTTTTTTCCCGAAAACGCCGCCCTATTGGGTGAATGGACGTTTGAGCGCATTGGCTTGCACCGTGATTTTCAGGAAAAAACCTCGGCCGAGTTTCAGTTTTTGACTTTGGCGGACGCCCGAAAACTGCTTCGCCGCCGCGACAAATTTGACCACAAAGGCAGTTTCGGCCATGCCTTACTGATCGCAGGGAGCAGGGGTAAAATCGGAGCGGCGGTGTTGTCGGCCCGGTCATGCCTCCGGTCAGGCGCAGGTTTGTTGACTGTTCATACACCGAAATGCGGTCTTGATATTTTACAAGCAACCGTACCGGAAGCGATGTGCAGTCCCGACGAAGCATCAGATGTGTGGTCGGCCAGCCCGGAACTGGAGTGCTATACGGCTCTTGGCGTAGGTTGCGGCATCGGCATGGACAAGAGAACCGAGCGCGCTTTGGAACTGCTGCTTCGCCAATCGCAACACCCGCTGGTGCTGGATGCCGATGCCTTGAATTTGTTAGCAAAAAATCCGGCGTGGTGGCGTTTTGTACCCAAAAAAAGCATCCTGACACCCCACCCGAAAGAGTTCGAACGGCTGTTTGGGAAAACAGAACATGATTTTGACCGGAACGATTTGCAGCGTAAAATGGCGCGGGAGCAGGGCGTTTTTATTCTTCTCAAAGGCGCTTATTCGGCCATGGCATGTCCCGATGGTTCGTGTTGGTTCAATTCAACGGGCAATCCGGGCATGGCCACGGGCGGCAGCGGGGATGTGCTGACTGGCATTTTAACCGGCTTGTTGGCGCAGGGTTATGACCCAAAATCTGCCCTGTTGCTCGGTGTTTTTTTGCACGGTTTGGCAGGAGATCTGGCGACGACTACGCATTCGCAGCAGGCATTGGTCGCAGGCGATCTGGTTGATTTTTTAGGAGCAGCCTGGTTGCACCTGCAACAAGAGGAAAGTGTTTAGTTTTGCTGCTATTCAACATTCGCCATGGCACCTCTTGTCCCACCTCCCAACCGCCTGGGATACATTTTAGTTGCTGCCCTCGGTCTGCTGCTCGTGGTGCACCACCTGTGGGGATATGTAGGGCATTTCGGCTTTGATGATATCCACTATGCCCGGCTCTCCAGGCAGTTTGCGGAGGGTGTTTTTCAAACTTCCATAGAGGATCATTACACGTTTAGATGGGGGGTGATTTGGCTCAATGGATTGATTTACAAGGTATTCGGGATGGGGGATCATAGTTCGACGATCGTGCCGCTGACTGCGACGCTGCTGACGGTATGGTTGGTTTGGCAGATGTCTGCACGATTGTCGCTCGCAGCGCGCGCCTTTGCCATGACATTCACTGCGTTGAGCGAATGGGTGTTCTTTTACTCAGACAAGATTATGCCCGATGTATTGGTGATGCTTTTTTCAACAGCAGCCATTGCCTGCATCTGGCAACACCGTTGGGGAAACTGGCAGGCACAGCCTGTTCGGGCCGCTTTATTGTTGACCGTCAGCATCCTTGCTGGTTTTTTATGCAAAGAAACGATCATACTCACCTTGCCTTTATTTGGATGGCTATTGGCGACCGACCTTTGGCAGGGTGAACGGCGGAGGTTTTGGATCTATGCCGCAATCTTTGGCGCGATAGGTACAACGTTTTATTTTACAACGATTTATGCCCTCACAGGCGATGCGCTGGGACGCTTCCGGGCCATTGCTGTCAATGGTTATTTCAGCGCCTGTAGTTACGATCAACTCCCCATCGAGCACCTTTGGCGGCGCATCGGACGCGATCTGTGGCGCGTGTTTTTTGAGTCGGGCATCGCTGTGGGATTTGTATTCCTGTTGCCTGTGCTCCTGTTCCGCCGCGAGGGGCGTAGTCTGCTTCAAAGCCGCAACGAACCCGATTTTCTGCTGCTGTGCGCGGCGGGCCTGGTGTTGTTGAGCAATTTTATGACCATCTCGCCGACCGCTTATTTGCCACTCTGCCCCGACATCCGGCACTATCTTTTTGCGGTACCGTTTGTTGGTCTGGCTGCTGCCGCAGGAGTGGCTGATTTTGTACAAAAACCAGTTTCTGTACTGCATTATGGGGTAGTTGGGTTGGCTGCGTTGGCCGCTGTAGTGGCATGGATGTTTCAACCCGATCAATTCAAATTATACGGATCCCTGGCATTGGTCACGACGTTGATCTTATTTTTCAGGTTTTTGAAAACGAAAAATTTATCAAACATCCCTTGGTTGATGCTGGGCGTCGTGCTACTTTGGAAACCTGTGCGGGTCATGCGGGAGGCGCAAAATTCCAATTATTCCGAACAGAAACAGTTCGTACGCGAACAATTCCACCCTGAAATGGCACCACGGAACCTGATGGTGATCACCAACGTCGTCGAAAAAAACATAGACGAATACCTGCTGGGTTTCGATACCACCGGAGTGCGCTTCCTTTCGTTCAAACAAGTCACACCCGAAAATATTGCACCTGCTGATTCTATCACGTTGATTATCAATGGCACAACCGCTTATCTCAGTGGGATGGATTGGGAAGCCATGCCGTTTTGGGTGAAACAACCGGATCCTTCCCGTCGCCTGGTCGCCCATACGCAGCATATTGAACTGTTTGGGCTGAGTAAAAGGGATTTGTTGAGGCGGCTGGAGACGGGGCGATGAAGTGTTGAGTGTTTCTGTAGAGTACTTGCTTCTGAAATTAATTTTTCCAAACAAGCATTGCAACGACACTACTTTTATGCCGTTCCAAATTTTCTACCATCCTGCATCCTCAAAAAGCAGATGCAGCCGTTACTTAGCATATTTGAATACTGCCGCAAGAAGCATGTTACGTTGTATACTCTCTTATTATTTTTGTGCTCTTTGAAATGACCAACCTGCTCCCATGAAAAATAATTCTGATGCAGAAGCCCTCAGCCGCTATATCCAGGCAGAAAGTGCTTTCCTCGAACCCCTCATCGCGGCCACCGCAAAGGTGATTGTCGGCCAGAAAGGCATGATCGAACGATTGCTCGTCGGTCTGCTCACCAAAGGCCATATCCTGCTGGAAGGCATGCCCGGATTGGCCAAAACACTGGCCATCAAAACGTTGGCACAAGCCGTGGATGCACATTTCAGCCGCATCCAGTTCACGCCCGACTTGTTGCCGGCTGACGTACTGGGCACCCAGATTTACAACCCTTCCAAGGGAGAGTTCTCGATCCGCAAGGGGCCGATATTCGCCAACTTCGTGCTGGCCGACGAGATCAACCGCGCCCCGGCCAAAGTACAAAGTGCGTTGCTCGAAGCAATGCAGGAGCGGCAGGTGACCATCGGCAACGAAACGTTTCGCTTAAAAGAACCATTCCTGGTGCTGGCCACCCAGAACCCCATCGAGCAGGAAGGCACTTATCCGCTTCCCGAAGCGCAGGTAGACCGTTTTCTGTTAAAAGTCAAAATCGGCTATCCCACACCTGACGACGAGCGCGGCATTCTCCGCCGGTTCCTTAACGACGAGGAGCCGGAGGTTAAAAAAGTGGTGTCAGTAGAAACCCTGCTGCGTGCCCGGGAAGCCGTCACCAAGGTGTACCTCGACGAAAAAGTGGAGCAATACATCCTCGACATCGTATTTGCCACCCGAACGCCCGACCGTTTCGGCATGCAAAACCTGGCGCCGCTCATCACCTATGGCGCCTCGCCACGGGCCACACTTTCCCTGGCGCGGGCTGCGCGGGCCATGGCTTTCCTCGACCACCGCAGTTTTGTAACACCCGATGATGTGCGGTCTATTTGCCCGGATGTGTTGCGCCATCGCATTGGGCTGACCTACGAGGCGCAAGCAGAAAACATCACCCAGGAGGATGTGATCGGGCGTATTTTGGGAACCGTCGTTATACCATAAGTATGGATGCATCCACCCTCCTGAAAAAAGTCCGCCGGATCGAGATCAAAGCGCGGGGTCTGAGCAGTCACCTGTTCACGGGCGGCTACCACAGCGCGTTCAAGGGACGCGGGATGTCGTTCAGCGACGTGCGCGCTTACCATCCGGGCGATGATGTGCGGGCAATTGACTGGAATGTGACGGCCCGGACCGGCGATGCCTACATCAAAACCTTCGAGGAAGAGCGCGAGAACACGATGATGCTGCTGGTAGACATCAGCGGATCCGCAGTGTTTGGCAGCCATACGCAATTCAAGGAAGAATACCTCACCGAACTCTGCGCGGTGCTGGCGTTTTCGGCCATTGCCAACAATGACAAGGTCGGCGTGCTGCTGTTCTCCGACCGCGTGGAATTGTTCATTCCACCTCAAAAGGGAAAGCAGCACATCCTGCGAATTATCCGGGAAATCCTGAACGTCCAACCGGTCGGACGCGGTACAGATATTGCCAGCACCTTGCAATTTGTACACAATGCTTTGAGAAAGAGGAGTGTATGTTTTGTATTGTCCGATTTTTTGGATGACAAGTACGAATTCGCTTTGCGCATTTTGGCGCGGCAACACGACTGTATCGGCGTCCATGTATGGGATACGCTGGAGCGCAACCTGCCCGACGTGGGCGTATTGCGCGTGGCGGATGCTGAATCGGGCGCCCAGACCTGGGTGGACACGACCAGCGACCGGCTGCGCCGTCAATACACCCAGACATTCGAGGCGCACCTGGCCGCTACACGAGGTATTTTCCGCCACGCAGGCGCGGATTTTTTGAGCCTGAACACAGAGCAGTCTTATGTGACTGAGCTGTTGCAGTTTTTTTCGCAGAGATCAAAAATCGTGACGCATGGGTGAAAATGTGGTCAATTTGAAAAAAATGTGGTCAATATGGTCAATGGGGGGATCCACTTCTTGCGATCGCAAGCGCGGAGCATGTCCCCCGTTGGACGCAGAGGCGATTGGTTCTGCGCTCTTGATAGCGGCAGTGCCCCGAAATCTTTCTAGCGCTGGGTTTTTCCATGATTTTGGAGGTGCAGCGCACCGAAACACATCCGTACCGGTGCGCTGCACCTCCGAAATTATGGCCTGTTCACGCTACAAATCTTTCGGTGCGCTGCACCTTTTAGAACCAATCGCCTCTGCTTTGGAGTGGGGGGGCTTTAGGCAGGGGGAGGAAAGTGCGGAGCCGACACCCCAGAACAGTATGCGCTGCCGATACTTGCCGGTAAAAAAAATATCAAAATTTTGTGTCGCAATCTTTTGCTGCCTGACTTGCGCAGCCAGTGCGCAAAGCAGCGCGAGCGCGGTGCTGGACCGCAATATGGTGGAGACGGGTGACACGTTCGGTTTGCGGGTGCTGGTGGCGGGTACGAATGTGGCCCCGCAAAGGGTGGATTTTTCCGCCTGGAAAGGCTTGTTGCCGCCGGAAAATGTACTGTCTCAGTCCGCCTGGACCCGCTCCGGCGGGCGCTGGATGCGACATATTACGCTCATCGCATTCGACAGCGGGACGCTGCAACTGCCGCCGCTCACCGTCCGCAACCACCTCGGTGAAGCGGTTCCGACCAATCCCCTCCAACTGACCGTGTACCCCACGCCTGCCAATGTGGAGAACGCCGATCCCATCCGCGACATTCGCCGCGAGCCGATACACTGGACGGATTATTGGCTGGAAGCATTGACGGTTTTGTTGTTGCTGACTTTGATCGGCTGGTATTTCCGCAGGAAAAAACCGAAACCTGTTGCAGTAGTCGTTGCAGTTCCACGACCCACGCCTGTAGTGCCGCCGCACGAAGTGGCGCTTCAAAAACTGGAAGTGCTGGAACGGCAAAAACCCTGGAAGCATGGCACTGTAGAGCAGTTTTACGCCGACCTGAGCATGATTGTCCGGGAATATCTGGAAAAGCGGTTCAGTGTCCCCGCCTTGGAATCCACGACACGGGAGATCATACCGATGCTGGCGCAGACAAATTTTGACCAGAAATTCAGCAAGCCGCTCCGCGAAATCCTGTACGAAGCGGATATGGCGAAGTATGCGCAGCAATTGCCGGCGGAGCAGGCGTGTGAGAATTCGGTGAAGGCGGTGCGGCGGTTGCTGGTCGCAATAGGTTGATACAATTTTGATCTTACTTTTGCCGCCTTCATCAGACTCCTTGCCATGCCCACGCTCCATTGGATCGGAAAAGACAAAGTCCTCAACCACCACCTAGAAGTGCCTTTTCGCATCTTGCGTCAGGTCTACACACACGGCGACTCCACGAGCGGCAACCGTATTTTGCACGGTGACAACCTCGAAGCCCTTGGTCATGGACGAGATTTTTGGGGCGGGGAATTTTGTGGCGACATTGCTTTGGCAGAAAAAATACGCAGTGGCGAACGACCATAAATCCATCGCTCCCATGCACGACTTCGTTCTGGTTTTTCAAAAATCAAACCTGTGGCAGCGGCGGCTCCTGCCGCGAACGGAGGATAAAAACGCAGCGTATCGTTTGGAAGATGAGCGCGGCACTTTCCGTGTCAGCGATTTCACCTGTAACAAAACCGCCGACGAGCGATCCAATCTTTTTTATCCGATAAAACAACCCAACACCGGGGAAGAAATCTGGCCGAAGCGCAGCCGCGTTTGGGGCTATTCAAAAGAAGAGGCGGGCAGGTTGATGCTGGAAGAGCGGATTTATTGGGGGAAAGACGGCTTGGGGAAAGTGCCCGCGCTGAAACGCTATTTGGACGCTTTGAAAAACGCAGACGGCATTGTCCCTCAAACTTGGTGGACGTTTGAATTTGCCGGGCATACAGATACTGCTCGCAAGGAATTCAGGCAGATTTTTTCCGAACAAACTGATAAGGAACGGGCAAATAATAACTTAGTCATTTTAGGTCAACCATTTTTTCATCAGACAACACTATTTTTCTGCGAATAGTGGGGCTATTTAAAGAAAAATAGCGGCCGTATGATGGAACAAAGGGTGGCATCAAATGACTAA
>Ga0209181_10000776_pt1 | contig 58899 bp, 45 predicted proteins | sample MAT05_FD_187208 | JGI IMG/M metagenome (GOLD analysis project Ga0209181, IMG submission 187208) | Freshwater microbial communities from Lake Fryxell liftoff mats and glacier meltwater in Antarctica - MAT-05 (SPAdes) (version 2) | ecosystem: Environmental > Aquatic > Freshwater > Ice > Liftoff...
GGTAGCAATAATAGGTATGATGATTTTTTTTGCCCCATCAGGTCAACATATCGGCAGCCATAACAGGTAATATGATTTTTTTGCCTCGTAGGGTCAACACGCTGGTAGCCATCACAGGGATTGCGATTTTTTTGCCTCGTAGGGTCAACATGTTGGTAGCCATCACAGGGATTGCGATTTTTTTAACCCGTAGGGTCAACATGTTGGTAGCCATCACAGGGATTGCGATTTTTTTAAACCGTAGGGTCAACATGTTGGTAGCCATTACAGGTATCATGATTTTTTTGCCCCGTAGGGTCAACATGTTGGTAGCCAACCAACAACCATCAACAACCAACTATTCTCCCGTAAAACCTTCCAAATTCCTACGCTCTTTTTTAGTAGGTCGGCCAATTTTACTTAACCGTTTACCGGTATGAAAGCTGGGTGCCTGCGTTTTGGCTACATCCAGTTCTTCGGCGGGGGTAAGGTCAATGTAAAAATTGACCGCTTCTGTAAATTGTACCCGGTTGGCCAGCAGCCCGGTTACTTTTACAATCCATTTGCGGGCTTCCGTTTTCACTTCGTATTCTTCGCCCAAATGCACTTGTTTACTGGCTTTAATTGAGTTGCCTGCAAAACGCACCTTGCCTTTGTCGCATGCCTCACTGGCCAGGGCACGGGTTTTAAATACCCTGATGGCCCATAAATATTTATCTATTCTTATTTTATCGGTGTTGGCAGCCATGGTAATCCTTTTGTTTTATAATAAATATAGGTGTTGCCGTATACAACAGTAAGCGGACAAAGTTGGTTGTATTGATGTGGGTTTGCGTAGCCAACCTTGCCATTTCGCTATTACGCGCTTTTAAAAATGCTGAGGCCCTTTATGAGGTACAAGTGAGTGACACAACCGGAGCCTAATAGTAGCATCATTGCCCGATTAAAAAAAAAGAGTTGTGATAATGCGGTTTACCCTCTGTCAGGTCATTGCATATACTATAATATTCACCCCAAACTTCGTGTTGTCTTCTGCCAAAAAGCGTTTGTTTCTAAAATCATAATCCCACTCGCAACCATAGTCTTTATTACTATACAATACGCCTATGCGGCCATTAATGGTAATGGCTTTCAGGTAATCGTGTACCAGGTCGTCGCCCCATCCATTTAGTTCAAAACCTGTGGTGGGTGGCCCCTTTTCAAAGGTAAAAAACGATGAATATATTTCGTGGGTATTGGGTATTTTTTTTAGTGCCGATGCACCAAACAGCGTGGTCATTTGCGCCTCAAAACTTTTGGCAAACAGGCCGTCAATATCGTGGTTGCAATCGTCAACAAACACAAACCCGCCATTCAGCACATAGGTTTTAAAATTAGCCGCTTCTTTGCTGGTAAACTGCACCAGCTTATGACCGCTTAAATAGCAAAAAGCCGTTGTAAATATATCGGCGCTGGCAAGGTCCACTACTTTCTCTTCGGAGGCTATGGATATGGTAGTGTATTCTATCAGCGAGTTTAAAATATTGGAAGGCATCCGCTGGTCGGTGTTCCAGTCGCCACTTTGGTATTGAAGCCTTGTAAAAGTAAATCTCGATCGGTTCATGGTACAATTTACCTATCTAAGCCATGCGTTCATCACAATTACACAAGCTATTTCAGGCATTCATTTATCTTCATGTTTTTACAAAGAAAAGGCATTCGTACATTAAAAATTAAACTACCGGTGTTGGATATAACAGAAAGCATGGTTAATAACTTGTTGGGTAAACTTCCGCAATTAAAAAAGGAAATTCAAAAGGTAATTGTAGGGCAGGATGTGATTTTGGAAGAAATGCTGATAGCTATGCTGGCTGGCGGTCATTGCCTGTTAGAAGGTGTGCCGGGGCTGGCCAAAACCCTCATGGTTCGTACGTTATCGCAGGCACTGCACTTATCGTTCAGGCGTATACAGTTTACCCCCGACCTTATGCCCACCGATATTGTAGGTACCGAAATTTTGGAAGAAGACCACGCCACCGGTAAGCGCTTTTTTAAGTTTAACCAGGGGCCACTGTTTGCCAATATTGTGCTGGCCGACGAAATAAACCGTACCCCGCCCAAAACCCAAAGTGCCTTGTTGGAAGCCATGCAGGAGTTTGAGGTTACCTACGGCGGCAAAACCTATCCGCTGGACAGGCCCTTTTTTATATTGGCCACCCAAAACCCTATTGAGCAGGCAGGCACTTACCCGTTGCCCGAGGCACAGCTAGACCGTTTTTTGTTGTACATAAAAATTAGCTATCCTTCGGCCGAAGAAGAAATAGCGATCTTAACCAGTACTACCGCCAACAAAAAAGTCACCATCGGGCCGGTCATCAACGGCAACGAAATAAAGCAGTTGCAGGCGCTGGTCCGCGATGTAAGTATAAGCCCCGAACTGGTGCAATGGGTTAGCTCCCTCATTCGTGCCACCCGCCCCGATACCACCGCGGTACCGTATGTAAAAGAATGGGTACGCTGGGGTGCAGGCCCACGTGCAGGGCAGGCGCTTATACTTACCGCAAAAGCGCGGGCATTGTTCAAAGGCCGCTACGCAGTGTTAATGGAGGATATACAAGCCATGGCCTACCCCGTACTACGCCACCGCATACTAATGAATTTTAAAGCCGACGCCGAAGACGTTCACCCCGACGACGTAACCGGCGAGTTGCTGAAAGTGGTGGAGAGGCCGAAGGGGAAGCTATAAGAGAGTTTAGAGTTATGAGTGTAGAGTTATGAGTGGTGAGATATGAGTGGTGAGTGGTGAGATATGAGTGGTGAGTGGTGAGTTATGAGTGGTGAGTGGTGAGTTATAGATTATGAGTCATGAATTACGAGTTCTGAATTATGAGTTATGAGTTTTGAATGTGAGGTAATTTAATGACTAATATTTTTTTGGGGGCCGGCTTTTGTGGTGCTATGGTTCTTTTCTTGCGTCGCACACTTGTACTGAGGTAATTCTATTCAAATTAAAAATTAAAAATTAAAAATTAAAAATTAAAAAGTAAAATTCGCAGTTACAAAATAATATAACATTCAACAATTAAAGTGAAACCGGGGTTGCTTCATACCTCGCAATGACGTGATAGGATTGCTTCGTTCTTCGCAATGACGGATGGGATTGCGTCATTAGTCGCAATCACGGGTTTTGTTTCGCAGCCCGTCATTGCCAGGAGGAACAGCCTGTTCCGATTATATCGGAAACGAAATAATCCCTTCGGAACACGTTAATTCTTTGCACGACAACGGGATTACTTCGTACCTCGCAATGACGACCCATTTAAAATTCAAAATTCAAAATTTAAAATAATAAAAACTCACAACTCACAACTCATAACTCATAACTTATAATTCATAACTCATAATTCATAACTCACAACTCATAATTTATAACTCATAATTCATAATTCAAAATTCATAGCTCATAACTCATAATTCATAACTCATAATTCATAATTCAAAATTCATAATTCAAAATAAAAAAGTGTCCCCCTACATCAACCCCAAAGTACTGATGGCTATTAAAGATCTATCGCTGGCGGCAAAAACCACCATTGATGGTTTTATGGCCGGCCTGCATCGCAGCAATGTGAAGGGTCCGGGCATGGAGTTTAGCCAATACCGCAGTTACCAGCCGGGCGATGATTTGCGGAGCCTTGACTGGAAAATGTTTGCCCGCAGCGACCGCTATTATATTCGCGAATCCGAAATTGAAACCAGTATTTCGGTGCGGTTTTTAATTGATGCCAGCGGATCTATGAACCATGCCGGCGATGGCTTTACCAAGCTGCAATATGCCTGCTACCTTGCGGCTTCGCTGGGCTACCTGGCACACAAACAGGGCGATGCTATTGGGTTGTATGTATTTAAAGAAAATGAATTGTTTAACCTGCCATCGCGCCGCGACCACCAGCATTTGGCAAGGTTTTACTACCAGCTTGAACAAATAAAAGCCGGTGGCACGTTTACAAAACCAATTGACTACAAGGAGATATTTGGCGCCAGCCAGCAGCGGGAGCTACTTATTTTTATAACCGACTTATACCAGGGCGATGGTGAATTATACCGGCTGCTGGATACGCTTGGCATGCTGCGGCACGAGGTGTTGGTTTTTCATGTAATGGCACCTAACGAGCTGGCACTTGATTACAAAGGGTACACCACCCTGCAAGACATGGAGACTAAGAAAATAGTTAGGATAGATGCTGCCGAAACAAAAAAGGCCTACCAGCAAACAGTAGCCAATTATCTTGCACAGGTACGGTTACAATTGCTTGACAGGCACATATATTACCGGTTAATGAACACAGGCGTAGCCATTAACGAAGCGCTGCGCGATTTTTTAAACCAACGAAATAAACTCATTAGCTGATTTTGATTTCCCTTTTGCAACCTGCAGGTTTATGGTTAATGGCTGGTATGGTAGTGCCCATACTTATTCATTTATGGAATAAGCGGCAAGGCAAAATATTGCAGGTGGGCAGCGTACTATTGTTGCAGCAAAGCAGCCGTCAACAGGCCCGGCAGGTGCAATTAAAACATTTATTGCTTTTGCTGCTTCGTTGCCTGTTAATTGGGTTGCTTGCCATATTGCTGGCAAGGCCTGTGTTTAATGTATACCAATTAGGCAGGGGGCCAAAGGGTTGGTTGTTAATACCAGCGGGGCAGGTTAACAACGCTTACCGGCAATACCAGCAGCGTATCGATTCACTGTTGGCCAATGGCTACGACTTTCACTATTTTAACAACGGCTTTGAAAAGGCCACTTTTACGTCGGCCCTAAACGATACCGTTGTAAATAGGGAGCCTGCCATGACCGACTATTGGCAAACCATTGCCTTACTAAATCAACAGGTTGACCAAAAGTTGGCTGTACAAGTATTTACCGATGCACAACAAGTACATTTTAGAGGACGGCGGCCTCAGGTAAACATGGCTTTGCAATGGAACGCTATTACGGCAGCCGATAGTGTAGCCACGTTTATAACCGGTAGCTACCCAAACAATAAAGGAGCCATTACTGCCATTATTGAAACCAGCATGCCCGGCGGTAATAATATAGCCTATAAAAATATGCAGCCGCCAATACTTGCGCCGGGCTTTAATGTGGTTAAAAAAAATGGTAGTCAACTATTAATGTTTACCGATAGCCCCGGCCATAAAAGCGAAGTACCACTTGATACAACAGCTAGAAATTTTATTATTTACACTGACCAGTTTACGGCTGATGCCAGGTATGTATCGTCGGCTATAAATGCATTGCTGACCTTTACGGGCATGTATGGAAAGGTGCAACTGGTAAACGATGTAAATAAAATTGCAGATGGAGCCGATTGGTTGTTTTGGCTATCGGAACAAACTATGCCCCGCGGCCTTAACGCTAAACATTACTGGCAGTATGCCACCGGTGGTAAGGTTAACCAACCATCGTGGCTTACCAGCCCGCAAAAAAATATTACACAGGGACACCGCATCAATCTATATAAAATAATTATGGCAGATGCCAGTGTAGCCGTATTGCCTGTTTGGACCAACGGTTTTGGATTGCCGGTATTGGCGCAAAAACAGGGTGCCCCAAACCACTACTTGTTTTACAGCAGGTTTAATCCACAATGGTCGGCCCTGGTGTGGAGCAGCCAGTTTCCGGCTATTATGCAAAGCATTCTTTTTAAACAAAACCAATCGGGTACCCATGTGTTGGATAAACGGGTAATGCTTCAGCAGCAAATATTGCCTGCTAAAACATCCACCAAAATAACTGCCACTTTAAAAGCACAACAAAACGATGGTAGCCGCTGGTTGTTGGTTGTTATATTTTTACTGTTTGTAATGGAAAGAATGGTTTCGTTCAGCCAAAAAAAAGAAGGAGGTTTACATGCAGCCTGATACTGATGATATAATTGTATCGCTTCAAAAACAATGGAGGTTACAAGCAATTGTAGCCAATGTAATATGGGCTTTGGCAGCTACGATAGTCATTTTTGCTGTTGCTAATATATTTTATCAAATGCGCATTTGGTGGTTGTTACCGCTGCTGGGTTTGGCGGTGGTAGCCATCTTCTTACTAAAAAAAAATTGGGCAATTACTATACCCGATGTGTTGGTTTACCTAAACAAAAGTTTGCCCCAACTACAGGAAAGTGCGGCCTTGCTACAAAAACCAATAGCTGAACTAAACTTTTTAGAGCGGCTACAATTGGCTAAAGTATCAGAGGCCATGCAACAGGCGCAGGTACCCCGCCCATTACGTCCGCAACTGCTAACGGCTGGTGGATGGTTATTGGCGGCCATGGCTGTTTCGCTTTTACTGGCAATGCTGCCTACAGCAAATAATAGTGGTGCCATTAGTACTAAAGCTGCCTTATCGGCTATTTTTTCGGAAAGCGATAAATTACCAGCGGCTGTTAAATTTGCCAACATATTGGTTGTGCCACCTGCCTACACCGGCAAGGCCAGCCGCCGCCAAAGTAATTTTAACCTGCAGGTGTTGCAGGGCAGCCAGGTAAAATGGACGATCACCACCGGTAGCAGGGCGGCTAAGTTGCAATTGGTTTTTAACAACAAAAATATTGTGCGCTTTGCTGCATCCAGCCAGGATAGCACCACGTGGATGGCACAGGCAAGGGTAGACTCGGCTGGTTTTTATAAGGTGGTGGTTGAAGGCCGCACGTCCGAATTATATGTGCTTGAAGTAACCCCCGATAAGCCGCCAGTGGCCAATATTGTATTACCAAAATCGGGTACCATAATTGAAACCGGCCGCCCACCACAAGTAATGCTAACGGGTATTATTAGCGACGACTACGGGTTGGCCAATGCATGGCTTTCAGCAACGGTTGCCTCGGGCAGTGGCGAAGGAGTGAGCTTTAAGGAGCAAAAACTATTAATCAAAAATTACAATAAAGGCGCAGGTAAAGTGGCCATGCAACAACTATTACAATTGCCCGCATTGGGCATGAAACCCGGTGATGAGTTGTATATGTATGCGCAGGTAATTGATGCATTGGGGCAAAAAACCAAATCGGATGTAGTGGTGGTTACGCTACAGGATACAGCCGGGCTTATGACCATGGATGGACTGGTAAACGTCCTTGACCTGAAACCAGCATTTTTTAGAAGCCAGCGCCAGATAATTATAGAAACTGAGCAATTGTTAAAAGACAAAGGCCGGCTAACCGTGCAGGAATACAATGCAAAAAGCAACGATTTGGGTATTGATCAAAAGTTGCTGCGCCTGCGCTATGGTAAGTTTTTAGGCGAAGAAAACAGCATTGAAATAGGAGAGGGCCACAATGAACATGATGAACCGGCCGGCCATGACGACCATGACGAAGGCCCTACAAAATTTGGTGATGCCAACGCTATCCTCGACCAGTTTTCGCACAAGCATGATATAGCTGAGGATGCCACTTTTTTTGATCCCGAAACCAAAAAGCAGTTAAAAGCTACGCTTGCCGAAATGTGGAAGGCAGAAGGAAGGCTTCGCCTGTACGAGCCTGCTGCCGCACTGCCTTTTGAATACAAGGCGCTTAGACTGCTAAAAGATCTGCAACAGCAATCGAGGATGTACGTTGCCAAAACGGCCATTAAAACTGCCCCACTAAAACCCAACGAAAAAAGACTTACCGGCGAACTGGATAAGATTGGGCAACCTTTGCTAAAAAGTGATATAAAACCTGCTAACAATAACCTGCCATTGCGCCGTTTGCTGGCTGCACTGGCAACCACCAACCCCGTAAAAATAGATGCGGGCACGCTGGCATTGTTGCAACAGGCAGGCACTATGCTAAGTCAGCAGGCCACAGCACAACCTGCTTTGTACCTGCCCGCTTTCAGGGCTTACCAGCAATTACTAAAAGGGGCGGGTAGCTATGCCGGTATAAAAGTGCTTCAAAAAGCATTGCAGCAAATGTTGCCGCAGCCTGCCTTGCAGCCTTACCAAACCACCATGCCCAATGCCGCAAATTTGCCGGGTTTGTATTTTAATAATCTTCAAAAGCAGGGGCAGTAATGAGTACTTATTGGCAGGCGGGCATTGTAGTGGTTGGTTTACTAATGTTGGCATGGCTATTATGGAGCGAAGTAAAGCGGCCCAACCGGTCGTGGTTGTGGCCACGGGTACTGGCTTCGGTTGTGGCAGTTACCTCATTGGTGTTACTGGCTATTCCAATAAACATTAGCGTTGCCAAAACACCGGGCAGTAACAGGCAAGCCATATTGTTAACACCGGGTTACAATGCAGATTCTGTTGGTGTGTTTATTGCTTCACAACAAAATAACCCACCCGTTTTTTACCTTGCTGGTAAAGGGTTTACGGCTGGGGTAAGCAATGCCATTGCGCTGGATGGAGTGCGCTTTTTGCCCCTTGACAAAATATTACAACTACACATTTTTGGTGAGGGTTTAGGTGATACGGAATTAAGTATGTTGAGTGACTTACCAGTAGTGTATCACCCTGGTAAAACACCGCAGGGCGTACAAAGTATTTCGTGGTCACGGCAACTACAGGCAGGCGAAAAATTAACGGTGCAGGGACAATATCAAAACAATAAAAACATTGCGGTAAAGTTGATTTTATCGGCTTTTAATACGGTGGCCGATTCGGTAACGATAGCACCTAACAGCACTGCCCGCTTTGGTTTTGCCACAGTGCCACAACAACAGGGCAACGCAACTTTTCAATTGGTAAGTATGGTGGGGAAAGATACGTTGGCGGCCGACCCTTTACCTGTGCTGGTGTTGCCATCAAAAGCTATTGCTGTATTACTGTTATCCTCCTCGCCCGATTTTGATACCAGGTTTCTTAAAAGCCAATTGGGGCAGTATGGATACCCCGTAGCGGTGCGCACTGCCATCAGCAAAAATAAATATGCCACCGAATTTATAAACCTACCCGTAACAGGCCTGCAAACCATTAGCGAAAAGCTGCTCAATCAATTTGATGTAGTAGTAGCCGATGCAACGGAATTGGCCGCCTTGCCAGAAAAACAGTTAGGGGCCATTAAAAATAATGTGTCAGACAAAGGCCTTGGTTTATTAATTAAAACTGACAGTGCTTTAAAAGGAAGATTGTTTTATAACAGCCTGTTTTCCTTGACACAAACAACCATAGCTGCCCCCGAAACCGTGGCTATACTGGCCGATAGTTCGCTTGTTTTGCCGCCTTTAAATATGGGCAATCTATTATTGCTAAAAAGCCAACCGGGGGTTTTGCCGCTGGTAAACAATAGCAAAGGTGAGGTATTGGCAGGCGAAGCCTTGTTTGGACGTGGAAAAGTGGGCCTTACTACCGTACCTAATTCGTGGCAGTGGTTGTTGGCCGGTAACAACCGTGCCTACCAACAATACTGGACCTGGCTTTTACAAAATATTAGTCGCCCTACGTCATTAAAAAGAACCATTTGGTTAGAAGATAATTTCGCAATGGTGGATGAACCCTCAACCATACAGTTAAGCGATACCATTAATGGCAATAATGTAATAATTAGCGGCAATACAGTAGCCATGGAACAGCATGCATTACTTCTTTTTAATTATAGCGGAAGTGTATGGTTACAAAAAAGTGGTTGGCAAACAATAGGCAACGATAGCCAGCAAATAGCGCCAGGCTACGTGTTTGCCAAAACAGATTTTGTTGCCGCCCGGTCTGTAATAATATCGCTGAAGACAAGCACCTTTAGCCAATCTTCTAAAAAAAATACCCTGGCCACAACGGCCGCCAATACCAAAACTAAACCATTGCCGCTTTGTTGGATGATAGGCATGTTTTTGCTGGCCGCAACCTTTCTTTGGGTAGAAAAAAAATTTCTGTAAATAATGGGATACTTCAATAGGTATGGGGTGGCGTAAACGTAAACGCCAGCCGGGTAAAACAGCTTTGCAGTTAATAATGCAATGCGTTTGTTGTAGCTGAAATATGGTCAATAGCCGCAGGTGATGAAAAGAATGAATTTGGTAGTGAATGATTTAATTGTGTAGTTTGTAACTTTAAATTTTCAATACTTACGCAAACTAAAACAACCCATGCAGGCCCCTAAATTTCATGAGTCAAGGCTAGGTTTCCAGTTAGAAAGATTTTTATTTTTAAGCGATGGCATCATTGCTATTATCATTACGTTAATGGTATTGGACATTAGGCCGCCGCTGGATTTGACAAGCGATACGGAACTTTTAAAAGGCCTGAGTAAACTTACCATGAAGTTTGTAGGATACCTGATAAGTTTTGGTATAGTTGGCCATTACTGGACAGTGCACCATCGCATTTTTGGCTATGTAATCAAGTACGATAATAACCTTATATGGCTAAACCTTGGCTACTTGTTTGCAGTAGCATTATTGCCTTTTAGTTCGGCGTTATTGGGCGAGTATAGTACTTCCGAAAAAGTGTCGCTACATATTCCCTACCTGGTTTATGTAATTAATATTTGCCTGGTAGCCTTGTTTAATGTGCTACTCTGGTTATATGTTTCCAGCCCAGGGCGTGCATTTTTAACGCACACTATTTCGCCTCTGCGTATACGGCTTGGTATTTACCGAAGCTTAATACTACCGGCTGTTTTTGTTTTTTCCTATTTTGTTTCATTTGGTTTTCCTATGCTTGCCCGGTTTGTGCCGCTGGCTATACCGTTTGTGCTGCAATACGGCATGATAGGCATTGAAAAAAGAATGTTAGTGCACGAACAAACAATCGAGGCGAAAAAAACACCCGCGGCCACGCCCAACGAAACGGTAGAAGACCCCACACTTGTAAATACTTGACAAATAGCCGGGGGGTGTTTGCCTTTAATAAGTAATTTAAAAATTATGAAAAAAATTGAATGTTTGTTGGCTGTACAGGCTGATTTTAGTTATCGGTGAGGTTGAAAACTGTACATTACAACATCGTAAAAAATATTGAATTTTAGTAAAAATTTTTCCTGCAGATGACAGGCACATTTTATAATTTAAAGCTCAGTAATGCAAAACTTTCTAACGATTATTCTGGCCATCCTTTTTTTTAGCACCTCCTTTTCGCAAGCCCCCGTTCAACGCCCCAAATTAATAGTTGGTATAGTGGTTGACCAAATGCGTTGGGACTATTTATATCGCTTTTACGAACGGTATGGTGATAAAGGTTTTAAAAGACTGTTGAACGACGGTTTTTCGTGCGAAAACACATTTATACCCTATGCCCCAACGGTAACTGCTTGCGGCCATGCCAGCATTTATACCGGCTCGGTACCTGCTATTAACGGTATTACAGGTAATAACTGGTTTGATTATGAAAACTATAAACCAATGTACTGTACACAGGACGATTCGGTGCAAACGGTTGGCAGCACTACCAATGCGGGCGCCCAAAGCCCCAAAAATTTATTGACCACCACTATTGGCGATGAACTAATGTTGGCAACCAATTTTAAAAGCAAAGTGGTGGGGGTAGCCATAAAAGACCGCGGAAGTATTTTGCCGGCGGGCCACTCGGCCACTGCTGCTTACTGGTATGACTCAAAAACCGGCGATTTTATAACCTCCACTTTTTATATGAATGCGTTGCCAACCTGGGTAAATGATTTCAATGCAAAAAAATACCCCGACACCTATTACAAAGAGGGCTGGAAAACACTATACCCTTTAAATAGTTATGTGCATAGTACCGCTGACATAAACACCTTTGAAAACAAGCCGTTTGGACAGGATAAGGTCGGTTTTCCATACGATCTTTCAAAATTTGCGGGAAATAACTATAGCGCCGTAACAAGTACACCTTATGGCAACACCCTTACCTCCGAAATGGCCAAAGCCGCACTTGTAAATGAGCAATTGGGTGCCGACGATATTACCGACATGCTGGCGATCAGCTTTTCATCTCCCGACTATGTGGGGCACGCCTTTGGGCCAAACTCAGTTGAGGCTGAAGATATATTTTTGAGGCTTGACAAAGAAATTGCCGACCTGCTCGATTTTTTTGATACCAAAGTGGGCAAAGGGCAGTATACCGTTTTTTTATCGGCCGATCACGGTGCTGCACATGTGCCTGCTTTTGTAAAAAGTAAACGCATGCCGGGAGGTGTTATTGACCCTACGCCTGCTTTTCAGGAGTTAAACCAATTGCTTAAAAAAGAATTTGGAAAGGCCGACCTGGTGCTGGATATGATAAATTACCAGGTAAACCTTAATACCAGGTTATTTGATGGTAGTAAAATAAACATTAAAGCAGTAAAGACTTACATCGTTAATTATTTAAGTACCATGCCCGGTATTGACCGTGTGTTTGATTTAGATGATGTGCAAACTATACCCTTAAACGAAACCATACGTAAAATGGTAAACAACGGGTATAGCCATAACCGTAGCGGCCAGGTGCAGGTAATTTTTAAACCTCAGTTTATTGAGGGTTTTGGTGCGGGTGGAACTACCCACGGATTGTGGAACCCCTACGACGCTCATATTCCGTTAGTGTGGTACGGTGCAGGTATAAAAAAGGGCCTAACCAACCGCGAAACATATATGACCGACATTGCCGCTACGTTGGCTGCCATGCTAAAAATTCAAATGCCCAGCGGGTGTATAGGCACTGTAATATCGGAAGCTATACAATAAAGGGTTTTGTTTGTAAAAAATGCATGGTGCAGCTTTTTGGCTGAAACACACGGCCACTGACTATTTCAATTTAGATACCTTGTTATTATGAAAAAATTTTTTGCGCTGGCGGTGTTGTCAATGGTACAATATGTTATAGTAGTTGGTCAAACGCCTGTTGTTTCGCCGGCCAGTTTTTTTTTAGATGATAAAGTGTTGGACGTAACAGTAACCACCAACATCAAAAATCTTAGGCGAAATAAAATGAAACCCGTTTGGCAACCGGCCAATATTTCCATTAAGTTAAATGACACCCTTACTGTTAGCGAAACAATCCGGGTACAGGTAAGGGGCAAAATAAGAAAAACCCTTTGTGACATTGCCACGCTTCAATTTGATTTTTCAAACCCAACCTCGCCTAAACTATCTAAACTTCGAAAATTAAAATGGGTTGGAGGCTGCCAAAACAACCGGTTTGGCAACGAATTATTACTTAGGGAATACCTTGTTTATAAAATGTACAACCAACTTACGCCACTAAGTTTTAGAGTTAGGTTACTAAATGTACAATATGTTGACAGCGATCAAAAGGTGAGGTCGTACACCCAAAATGCCTTTTTAATTGAAAGCGACGAAGGCCTGGCCGAACGGAATGATTGCATGGAAAAAAAGACAGGCATATATTCAACAGAAGAAAACGACCGGATGCAGGTTGGGTTAGTAAACATTTTTGAATACATGATAGCCAACACCGACTTTTCGACCGGAAACAGGCATAACGTAAAACTTTTTGTACCAAAAAGCGACACATTGCGGCCACCTTTTGTGGTGCCTTACGACTTTGATTATGCGGGTATTGTTGATGCCCCCTATGCGATGCCCCACGAAATATTAGATATTCCCACCGTACGAACAAGGCTATACCGCGGCTATCCCCGTACCGAAATTGAAATAGAGGAACTGCTTAAAGTGTTTTTTGCAAAAAAAGACAACCTATTGGCCGTAATAACCCAATCGCAGCAGTTGCCCTTAAAGGCTAAAGACGATATGGTGGACTTTATTAAGTCGTTTTACAAAATCATTGATAATACTTTAACGACCACGCAGGTATTTATTAAAAATGCCCGGACTTTTTAAACCGGTAATCCCGAAAAATATAGAAAAGAAGTTAAAATTTTATTAACGCATACTACCGTTAGTAATTAGTCGTTTGCTAACATATGGGCTATGTTATTATTGTCCGTTCAATAATAATTTACCTCAAAGTACCAGGTAATCTGTGAAACTATGATTGTTAACACTAAAGAAAATTAAATATACTTCTTCAATGAACATGACACTGCCATTACCAGAAAAAGAGCTTGAACGACTTTTAAGCCTTTCTGAATATGACCTGGATTATACCAACATTCAGGACAACTTTAAGGATCTTACTAAACTTGCTGCCAAAGTTGCCGGAACCGAAATATCGCTGGTAAATCTTATTGACACTTATACGCAATGGTCAATTGCCAGTCATGGGCTTGAGATTGACCAAATGCCCCGCGAAGAGTCTGTTTGCCAATATACTATTGCAGGAAATGATACTTTTGAAGTTAAAAATCTGGCCGCCGATGATCGGTTTTTGGAAAGATTTTATGTGTCGGGCGATTTAAAGCTGAGATATTATTTTGGTGTACCCCTGCAAAATGAGGAGGGCTTTAACCTTGGTGCCTTATGTGTACTGGATAAATATCCCCGTACAATAGACCCCGAAAAAATAGAATTACTTAAAATTATTGCTGCCGAAATTGTAAACAGGCTTAATACGCTAAAGGTAATTGAGGGTTTAAAATATAAAGTAAATGAAAGCAACCAAACCAAACTGAAAGTAGCCCACGATATCAGGGGGCCGCTAAATGGCATCATCAGCCTGGCTAAACTAATATCGGACCAGGGCGATAACAATAAGCTGGAAGATGTATTGAAATTTATAAGCCTCATACAAAAAAGTGGTAGCTCTATTCTGGAACTGGCCAACGAGATTTTAACCGGTGAAACTACCAGGATTGGAAATACCTTAAATGAGGCAGAAAAAGCGGTGGAGTTGAAGGGTAATGAGATGAATTTGCCTTCTTTGAAAGAGAAACTTGAAAAATTGTACAGTCCACAGGCCATTGCAAAAAAAATCAATCTGAATATTATAACCGGTCAAAACAATCAAAATGTAGCTTTTTTAAAGAATAAACTTTTGCAGATAACGGGCAACCTTATTAGTAATTCGCTAAAGTTTACCTCCCAAAACGGTATTATTGATGTACAACTTGATTTAATTAAAAATAAAGAACAAAAGTTTTTACAAATTATTGTAGCTGATAATGGTGTTGGCCTTTCTGCAGAGGGTATTGATAATATTTTGCAGGGAACCAAAAATTCATCCGATGGAACAACGGGTGAAAAGGGCTATGGTTTTGGTTTATCGCTGGTGCGCCATTTAATTCAAAGCCTCCATGGCAAACTCAATATAACCTCAGTGCCCGGCGAGGGTGCCACTTTTATTGTGACGCTTCCGCAAATCAGTTAATATAAAATAATTTACGCAGCTGGTTTATTAGCAAACAAAAGGGCTGCCTAAATTAAAAGCATTTATACGCAACTGTGTTGGATTGCTTTTGCGCATTATTAAAACCCTCCTTTTTTACCTATACCCAAGCCTACATGCTGCCGCCTTCATTTTTTTGAAGGGCGGCAGTTATTAGTAGGTTACCTTTTAATTGGTACAACAGTCTGCTTATAATGGCTGCTACTATTCCGTGTTTCCTGTTATTACCATTAAGGACAATCGGGTACCTTTTAACAAATTACTTCATACATTTAGCTGATTATTTATAATGATTATTTGCCATAAATCACCACCAGGAGATCCTTTCTAAAATCATCATTGCTATTGACTACGGGCTTTGTTATTAAACCCGAAATTTTTTTATTTAAAGCGTCGGATATAGGCCTACAACTATACATTGTACGGGAGCCCATATTAAAAGATGTGGCAAGTACCCTTGCAAAAGTATCCGAGATAGGTTTTACCATAGTAGAGGGCGCCACCTGCACAGGTACGCAATTGCTTTATGATATGGAGCCGGCCGCGTTTACCGCCATTTTAAAGCAACATAATTTAAAAATGCCCAGTTGCCATTACCGCTTAGGCCAAGAAATGAGCAATGGACAGCCGGTAAAAGGTACAATGCTACATGGCTGGGACAAGGCAGTTGACGATGCATCAAAGGTGGGTATACAATACATGGTGTGTGCCTTGCTGTCCGACTTAGAGCGGGGCAATATTGACCACTATAAACTGCTGGCCGACCGTTTAAATAAGGCAGGCGAGCGCTGCAAAAAAAATGGTATTACCATGTGCTATCATAACCACGATTTTGAATTTGATGCACAAAACGGCGTGGTTCCGTATAATATTTTGCTAAAAGACACCGACCCCAAACTGGTTAAAATGGAGCTTGACTTATATTGGGTATCCCGGGCAGGGCAAAACGCAATAGCCATGTTTAACAAAAACCCTGGCCGCTTTCCGTTATTTCATATGAAAGATATGGACAGTACTCCCAATAAAGACTTTACCGAAGTAGGCAATGGAACCATCGATTTTGCTTCCATTGTTGCCAATAAAAAAAAGGCAGGCCTTAAATGCTTTTTTGTTGAGCAAGACCAAACTCCCGGCGACCCTTTCGTAAGCATCAAAAAAAGCTACGATTACATCAGGAAGAATTTGGTGTAAGAGTTTTGAGCTGCAAGCTGCAAGTTCTAGGCTGCAGGTTGTAAGTTTCAAGCTACAAGCTGCAAGCTTCAAGTTTCAAGCTGCAAGCTTCAAGCTGCGAGCTGCAAGTTTCAGGCTGCAAGTTTTAGGCTGCAAGTTTTAAGCTGCAAGTTTCAAGCTGCAGGTTGTAAGTTTCAAGCTACAAGCTGCAAGCTTCAAGTTTCAAGCTGCAAGCTTCAAGCTGCGAGCTGCAAGTTTCAGGCTGCAAGTTTTAGGCTGCAAGTTTTAAGCTGCAAGTTTTAAGCTGCAAGTTTCAAGCTGCAGGTTGTAAGTTTCAAGCTACAAGTTGCAAGTTTCAAGCTACAAGCTGCGAGTTGCAAGTTTCAAGCTACAAGCTGCGAGCTGTAAGTTTCAAGCTACAAGTTGCAAGTTTCAAGCTACAAGCTGCGAGCTGCAAGTTTCAAGCTACAAGTTTCAAGCTGCAAGCTTCAAGTTTCAAGCTGCAAGCTTCAAGTTGCAAGTTTTAAGCTGCAAGTTTCAAGCTGCAAGTTGTAAGTTTCAAGCTACAAGCTGCAAGTTTAAAACTATTGGCTGTTGGCTAAAGGCTATCGGCTACTCCCCGGGCTGCCGGCTACTCCCCGGCTCCCGACTAAAGACCCCCGACTAAAGACTTATTTAAACTAGTGCCTCGTACAATATCTCTACGGGGTGTTTTGCTTTTATACCAGTTCCATCTTTTATTTGGTGGCGGCAACTGGTGCCTGGGGCAGCTATAATGGTTTGGAACAATTGTTTGCGCACAAAGGGAAATAGCACCAGTTCGCCAATTTGCATGCTTAGGTCATAATGTTCTTTTTCGTACCCAAACGAGCCTGCCATGCCACAGCAACCTGAGGGGATGGTTTCAACCGTATAATTTTGCGGAAAACTCAGCATGTTTACCGAAGAGTCGAGGGCATTCCACGCCTTTTGCTGGCAATGACCGTGAAGTTGTATGGTACGGGCTTCGTTGGTAAACTGGCTTTTACTTAAATGCCCTTTTAATATTTCTGAAGCAATAAACTCATCGATATACAAAGTGTTGGCCGATAGTTTTTTGGCTTCGCCTAACCTGTTTTCATCTACGAGGTCAGGGTATTCGTCTCTAAACGTTAAAATGGCCGAAGGTTCAACACCCACCAATGGTGCATGTTCGGTTACCACCTTACTAAGCAGGTCTACATTTTTGTGGGCTAACTTTTTAGCATCCCGCAACAACCCTTTTGATAGCGAGGCCCGGCCACTTTCTTTATGCTTTGGAAAATTTACCGCATAGCCAAGCCTCTCAAGCAACAACACTGCTTTAATACCAATTTCGGTATCGTTGTAGTTGGTAAATTCGTCGCAAAAAAAGTTCACCTTGCGTTTGGTGGTATCATTGTTATCCACCCTTTTTAGGCGCTGGTGTTGGGTAAACCATTTTTGCAATGTGGTAGTATGCATGGTAGGCAATGAGCGGTTTACCGCAAAGCCCGATACTTTTTTTACCAGTGTGCTTACTACTTTATTGGTCATTACAAAATTGTACATACCCGGCAAAAGCGAACCCAGCTTTGACAATGTGGCAAAATTGGCAATCATCCTTGACCTAAGCGGTACACCATTGGCGTCGTAATAATTTTGTAAAAATTCGGCTTTCAATTTGGCCACGTCTACATTGCTTGGGCATTCGCTTTTGCATGCTTTGCAACTTAGGCAAAGGTCCATTACCTCCTTTATTTCCTCGTGGTCAAAGCGGTTTACTTTGGTAGAATTGGTTAAAAACTCTCTTAGTATGTTGGCTCTTGCACGGGTGGTATCTTTTTCGTTTCGGGTAGCCATAAACGATGGGCACATGGTGCCGCCACTCATAGCTGTTTTGCGGCAATCTCCACTGCCGTTGCATTGTTCGGCATGTTGCAACACATCCTGGTTATGATACCTGAAAACGGTGTTAAAGGCCGGCGTTTTCTGTCCCGGCGTGTACCTTAACATCGTGTTCATGGGTGGGGTGTCAACAATTTTACCGGGGTTGAATATATTGTTAGGGTCCCAGCTATGCTTAATTTTTCTAAGCAGCTCATAATTTTTTTGCCCAATCATTTGCGGTATAAACTCGCCACGCAACCTGCCATCGCCATGCTCGCCACTAAGCGAACCGTTGTATTTTTTTACCAGCGTGGCTATTTCCTCTGCAATCGTCCTAAACTGCGCATTTCCTTCTTTGGTTTTTAGGTTTATGATTGGTCGCAGGTGTATCTCGCCCGAGCCTGCATGTGCATAATGCACCGATGATAGTCCATGCTTTTGAAGTATCACGTTAAAGTCTCTAATGTAAGCGGGCAGGTCCTGCACATCTACGGCAGTATCTTCAATTACGGGTACGGCTTTTTCGTCGCCGGGCAGGTTGCTTAACAATCCAAGGCCTGCTTTACGTAGTGTCCATATTTTTTTGGTATCGGTGCCAAACAATAGCGGAAAGTGATACCCCAACCCTTCTGCCCTCATATCGGCTTCTACCTGTTGGCAAATAGCGGTTACTTCTTCGCGGGTGTTGCGGGCATATTCAATAACCAATATTGCCCCGGGTTCGCCTTGTACAAAAAACCGGTTCTTTGCCTGTTCCGTATTGTCTTTGGTACATTCTAAAATATAATGGTCAATTAACTCGCTGGCACTTGGGTGGTATTTTACAGCTACAAGGTTGGCCCGCAGCGCTTCATCAATGGTATTAAAATGCACACAAAGCAACCCGGCCTCGCGGGGAGGAAGGGGGATTACATTAAGCTTTATTTCGGTCATTAGCGCCAATGTTCCTTCGGAGCCGGCAATCAGCTTACAAAAATTAAAGTCTTCGGTGCCTACGGTAAACGGGGCCGTTTCAAGCAACAGGTCTACGGCGTAACCGGTGTTACGGCGCTCCACGCTTTTTTTCGGAAATTCTTTACGAATTTCTACCTGTTGGTTATAATCACTTAGCAGGCTGCGTACGGTTTTGTAAAGAGATGATTCCAACGTTTTGCCTTCGCACCTTTCATGAAACGTATCAGGGTCAACGGTGCTAAACTTAGCCGTCGATCCGTCGCTTAACAAGGCTTTTACTTCCAGCAGGTGCTCGCGGGTGCTGCGGTATACAATGGAATTGCTGCCGCAGCTATTGTTGCCCACCATACCGCCTATCATGGCGCGGTTAGCGGTGCTGGTTTCGGGGCCAAACATTAACCCATGGGGTTTAAGAAACATATTCAACTCATCGCGAATTACACCGGGTTGTACCCTTACCCAACGATCGCTGGTGTTAAGCTCCAAAATTTTGGTGAAGTGTTTGGAAACATCTACCACAATGCCGTTACCCACTACCTGCCCTGCAAGGCTGGTACCTGCGGTACGTGGTATTAGCGAGGTGTGGTTGGTATTGGCAAAACCGATGAGTTTTTTTAAATCGGCTTCGTTTTTTGGTATAGCCACTGCCAGTGGCATTTCGCGGTAGGCCGATGCATCGGTTGCATACAGCGTTCGCATAGTGGTATCAAAATAAAGGTCGCCATCAAGTTGTTGTTTTAAAAGTCCCAGCTGCTCATTCATTATAAGTTGCAATTATAAATGGTAAAAATACAGGTTTTATAAAATGTAGTTACACACGCACCCCAACCTAACACTGTGTGTAGGTTATTGTTTCAATTGGTTATAAGCGTGTTTAGGATATCTTATTCATGTGACCGCTTATTTTATTAAAAAGGCTTTATAATTGAAAAAAAACCCTTTATTATCCGCTATTTAGTAAACTCAATGCATATAAAATCATGATAAAAAAGGCTGAATAAATTTACCAACAGTATAAGAGTGCGACCTCTAAGGTTATAGAGGCAGGCTGCAACGACTAATGAAAACTGCTATAAAGCCCGGTTCCAAAATATCAGCACCAGATTGCGGATAGTTGTTAAATAAGCCATGGTAACTAATTTTTAGAAGAGATAAAACAAGATGATAGACAAGGCCTAGCCGTTTAGGCAGGTAAACTAAAATCCATTATTTGAAATATATTAATAGGTAGATATAATTAAGGGAAAAATTAATATTGCAGCTTTATAAATTTATCCCACATTTGATTTATACCAATTATAGCTACTGTTTATGAAAAAAATGTTTGCCTGGGCATTTAGTGCCTTGTTATTGTCGCTTAATTGCAAAGCGGGAGAAACGGATTCTGCAACTGCTGACCTGGTTGCGCAAATCAATTTTATCGATTCGGTTACAACGGCCATGCGTTACGAAACTGGAAATATTATTTTACAGGGCGGAATGGCTTCGCTGAAAGTTCCGGCAGGGTTTAAATATTTAAATGCACAGCAAAGCCAGTTTGTTATTAACAAGGTTTGGGGAAACCCGCCAAGGCCCGATGTGTTGGGTATGTTGTTTCCTGAAAACGGCAACCCTTATGCCGAAAGCAGTTATGCCTTTATTATATCGTTTGACGAGGTTGGATTTGTAAAAGACGAAGATGCTGACGAAATCGATTACAAAGGGATGTTGAAGGAGATACAGGAGTCGGAAAAGGATATTAATGCTGAAAGGGTAAAGGAAGGTTATGACGCCATTCATTTGGTGGGCTGGGCACAGTCGCCATTTTACGATAAAAACCGTAAGGTATTGCATTGGGCAAAAGAGCTGAAGTTTGGAACCGGCAACGATGAACATGTATTAAACTACGATGTAAGGGTGTTGGGTAGAAAAGGGGTTTTAAGCCTAAATGCAGTATCGTCAATAAGCGGGCTGCCATTGGTAAAAGAACATATAACAGAGGTGTTAGCCATGCCCGAGTTTACGGCCGGAAACCGTTATAAGGATTTTGACGAAAGCACCGACAATATTGCCGCTTACACCATTGGTGGATTGGTGGCCGGCAAAATATTAATGAAGGTTGGTTTTTGGGCCATGATACTTAAATTTTGGAAGCTGATAGCAGGTGGGCTGATTGCCGCGCTTTATGGCGGCCGAAAATTTTTTAACGGTAGAAAAAAGAAGGAGGAAGTGGCGTTAGTACCTGCCAATGAAACTGGAGGCAACGATGACCCGGCTGCAGTATAGTTATTAGTTTTTCTCTTGGATTATTGAAGTAAAATCTGCGTTTTTATTTTTTTTAATATGTGCAGTAATATGGCTGCAGTTACCAATTTTTATGGAAATTAACAAATTAATGGACGAAAAATACCCGCCCCTGACCAACCGGATACAAAGTATTTTGATAGATACCATTTTAATAATTGTACTAATGCTTGTGTTTGCCAATTTGCTTGAGGCAACAGGTGAAGTACCTGATTGGGTAAGAGGTGTCCTTTTTGCCGGGCTATTTGTTGCCTACGAACGGCTTTGCACCGCCCTGGGTTTTACCCTGGAAAATTACGTTAAGGGCATAAGAGTACGCAGCCACTCCGATACCAGCAAGCGTATTAATGTGGTTCAAGCTCTTTTAAGATATTCTGTAAAAATTATACTGGGGTGGGTGTCATTTTTAACCATCAACCGTAACCCAAAACGCAGGGCCATTGACGACTTGCTGTCGGGTTTGGTTATGATTAAATTATAACAATTTTTTATTCGTAAATTAAAGCGCTCAGGCTTTACTTTTTTGTGAGGTTTTTTGAAAACCTACTAATATTACACCCCCTGCAATTAACAAGGCAACCACTAGTGCCCAGCGTATCCAATGCACCGGTTGCTTTATTATTACTGGCGATGTGTTGCCCATTATTACCAAACCGGCCCAGTATTGTGGTGCCAGCATTCGGCCTTCGTTTTGTTGCAGGTATACAATTTTTGCCTGCCGCAATGCTTCATCTTTGGTTAAACCCTTTAGCAGGTTATTGTAAAATTGCTCAATTAAAATGGCGCTTGCCTGCTCATCAATTTTCCATAAACCGGTTACTATGCTTTTGCTGCCAGCATAGTTAAAAGCGTGGGCCAGCGATATCATCCCTTCGCCATCCTGGTAGCCGGGTTTGCCTGTTTCGCAGGCGGTCAACACTGCAAGTGCAGCGTTTAAATTGCAGTTGTATATTTCGTGCACAAACAATTCATTTTCTCTACCAACGTCGTCTCCCCTGGCAAATATCAGTTTTGAATATTGCGGATGATCGTTGTTCGACTCGGCATGGGTACCTATGTGTATTATTTGGTGATTGCCTGCATTAGCTTCAAAGGTTGTTTTGGTTGATTGATTATTTTTATACAATGTTCCGCCCAACAGTTGCTGTATTTTTGAGGCCAGTTGTAATGTAAACGGCTGCGGTAACAAACTCATATACTGAACATCCTTATTTAACGGATCGGTTTTAGCTGTTTGGTAAATGGACTTACTATCATCCGAAAAGCCCGGTGCAAAGGCCACAAACCTGCTTTTATAATTCTCCTCCTTTTTTTCATCAACCAAAAAAAGACTGTAGTGGTACGAAAATGAATGCCTGGCCAGCAGGCTTTTTTGGGCTAACTCTTTATAATTATTAATGGGCTGCGGGGTAAGCAGGTCAAAGTTTAGACTATACAAAACACCATCGGGTATTATAACTACCCTTTTGGTAGTAACCAATTGTTGTAGCGGTGCCCACAATTGTTTGTAAAGCAAATGCAATGCTTTGCCAACCTGCGCAGGCTGCAAAGTAGTGTTTGATAATAGTGCTATATTATCAACGACCTCCGGCGCTTTTAAAGCAACTATTTTTTTTTGGGTTGCTGTAGCCACCAAAGCATACAGGTTTTTATCGGCGAAAAAATAACGAACAATGGTTTTATCGGCATCGATAGCCTTTTGCAATTGGTTAAGTGGTTTTACTATTGAAGCGTATCGTAATTTAAAATAAGCCGGATAGTCAACTTTAAGGCTGTTTAAAAATTTATTCCAATTGGTTACCGCGGCAAAGTATGCCTGCATTTTTTGCTGGTAACTATCGTTGCCCTGCAAAGAAGCCGCAATAGCGGCTTTCAATTTTTTCTCGTTGCCAATAACAGCCACCGGCACATTAATAAACTGCAGCGTATCGTTTTTATCGAGCCTGCTGCGTATACGGTTGTAAATGCCCGACTCCTGCAGGCTCATAATTTTATCAATATAGCCCTGTTGCCCGGTTAGGGAATAAAGCTCCAACGTAATTTTTTTTATAAACTCCAACAACTCATGTTGGTCGGCCATTAATAACGTAATATCCTGCGCATCGGTTAGTATTGACTTTTGCCTGTCAACCACTATCAAAGCCTGGTTTAGCCCATGCAGCAAACTGGTAAGGCTGGCTTCATCTTTCTTTTTTAGTAAAGCATATTGTGCCTTTGCCCTATATAAAATGGCCTTTGGTTTTTTTAATTCAATTTTTATTGAATCCAATAAATTATCACTGTTAGCAGTTATTTTATTTACGGTACTTAGCGCCAGGTTACTGTACTTAAGGGCAGCAGTATATTGTTGCAATTCAAAGTAAATACCCGATAGATTTAATAGCTGGTAAAACGTTTCGAGGGTTTCGGTACCCTGGGTTTTTACAATATATTGATACCCTTTGTTAGCCTTGGCAATAGCGGTTTGCGACACCTTATTTTGAGCATAAAACAACGACGCGTTTCTTAAAAATTCGAGGTAGATATTATCGTATTCGCCCTGTAGCGACTTTTCGTACAAACTGTCGGCCATTAAATAATAACGTGTTGCGATTGGTATATTTTTACGTTTGTCGTATAGTAGCGCCAGCGTATTACAGGCGTCGGCCTGCCAAAACAAATAGTCACCGTCACTTTTACTTATCATACTATTACCGTCCAACAAAAACACTTCGGCTTTATCAAACTCGTTTAACGCATAGTATAGTTGCCCAAGCAATATTTTCGAAATAAAAATAGCCGGGTCTTTGGCATCCAGTAATTGTTGCTTTTGCCGGTACGAATATTCAAGTAAATCTCTTGCCTGCTTTAGATCGCCCAATTCTTTGTAAATACCGGCCAGGTTATCGGTAGCCTCAAATTGAAAGGTGGTGGCCGTTACTTTTTTTGTATTGGGTTCTTTGGTGGCGAGAAACGAACGCAGGTCGTTAATGGTAGATTTCATAGCATTAATGGCTTCGGTAATTTTGCCTTGCGTGCTGTATAAACCTGATAAGTTATTTTGAAGAATGGCTGGCCGGTAATATTGGTTAACCGGTGTTCGCGGTGTTTTGGCAAGCGCCTGCAACGATTTGGTGAAAAAGTACAAAGCACTATCGGTTTTTGAAGCATAATACATTATGCTGCCCATGTTATTATTGATGATATACAATTGCTCGTAATTGGGCATGGCCTCTGAAAGATATAATTGTAAGGCCCTACGGTTGTGCTGTTTCGAAAGATCTATATCGCCCATTCGCTGGGCACACGTACCCAAATTGCTTTCTATTAATGCCAATTGGGCGGGTTTTAAACCAGTAATTTTTTTTGAAAACAGATAAGCCTGTTGGTTGGCAGCATACCCCAACTTATTTTTTCCTACTGAGCCGTAATATTCTCCTGCCTCAATGTAAGCTTGCCCTAGTGTTAATGGATTAGAAGTTAACGAGGTGATTTTTGCCAAAAATGCCTGTACCTTTTTTACGGCAGCCTCTGCATCAACCCGCAATTCCTCTACCTTACCAACATAAAAAACACAGCTTACCAGTGAATCATAATTGCCACCGGATTGCAAAGCATTGGTGTATTCATGGAGCAGTTTGGTGGCAAGGGTAATACTATTTTCATCAATAGCTTTTTGCAATGCGGCCGTACCCGCAGACTGGGCGCAGGAAATATAAACAGTAAAGAAGCACAGGAGAATTAGTAGAGTTATGTTGCGCATAAAAAAAATGCTGGCCGGTTAAATTGGTGGTTATGGATGGGTGTTTTCTTATAACCTTACTATTTTAAACTCTTTTACTTTGCCTGCTAATAAGCATTTAAACAATACTTGTAAAAGGCCTCTCTATCAAAATTTACTTTTTAAGTGATTCAATTAGTTTGTCCTTTTGCCAATGATTGGATTTTTGCAGGTAACTTTTTGCTTCTGCTTCCCTGCCTTCTTTTACCAATAGTAAACCAATATACCAGTAAGTATCTTTTAAAAAATAACTGTTGCTATTTTCTTCCACCTTTTTAAAACTGGCCAATGCTTTAGCTTCATTACCAGTGGCGAGGTACGAGGAGGCAATAAAATAATGTAGGGTATCGCTACCAGGTTTGCTTACCAATAATGTTTGCCAGGCTTGCAGGGCTTTATCGTAATTGCCTGTTTTGTAGTTAAGCATTGCACGGTCAAACTCATATTGGTCTGTTGTACTCATGGCGGTTACAAGGCCAGTGTCGGGCTTATAAAACTGAGCAAACAGGCGTTCGTGCTGATTTTTATTAAAAAATACAAACCATGCGCCCAAACCAATTACCGTTATTATGGCAGCGGCCGCAAGCCATCGTGGCAATGACAAATTTACTTTTTTTGCTGGTTTATTATTGGCGAAAACCTTGTGCCAGCTATCGATATTGTTACGCAACCCGTTTTCCTTTATGCCTAAAATTAACAACCGGGTTTCTTGTACATAATTATACAATTGCCCATTGGTGGTCAGCTCTTTTTCAAAAACCTGGTGCTCCTCATTTGTCATTTTTTGCATAAGGTAGCTTTCAGTCCTTTCAAAATTTGTGTCTGGTATTTTGTAATTGTCGTTCAATTTCTTTTATTTCAAAAATTCTCTTAGTTGTTGCAAACAGCGGTATTTATTGTTTTTTGCGGTGGCCTCTGTCCAGTTATAATTTGTGGCAATTGTTTTTAATGGCAGTCTTTTATAGTAAAATTTTATAAGTACTTCTTTGCAGGTGTTGCCAAGCTTTAAAAAGTTTTTTTGTATACTGCCTAAATATTGTTCGTCATCTTCCTTTAAAAATTCAAAGCCGTTCAACTCAATTGCATCAGTTTCTTCAAAAGAAATAACCTTTGTCCGTTGGCCCTTTCTTAAAAAATCAATCCATTTATACTTTGATACTTTGTACAGGTAGCCGGCAAAAACCGTTTCGCTATCGGGCAAAAATTTACCAGTTTGTACATTGCGCCAAACGGCTATAAAGGCTTCCTGAAATATGTCCTTTGCATCATCGCCGCTGCCACTATTTTTTAGGATGTAGTCCTTAACCTTACTGTAGTTAGTGGTGTAAAGTTTTGAAAGCACTACATCGTCATTACTTACAATGGCCTCTGTTAGTTTGTTTAATTCGTTTGGTAGCCTGTCTATCTTTTGCATGAGTTGTAATCAGCCAAAAGATACAGAAATTATCATATTACCCTAAAAACAGTTTATTTATTTGCTACAATTCTTTTTATGTAAAATTTTTAAAATATTTGCTTACTCCAGTAATAAACGCTCGCTTATGCGGTTTCCACCCATATCGGTTATTTTTATTACATATATGCCCTTTGCAAGGTGTGCTACATTAAACTCCGGATTTGCCCCAGCGCTATAATGTTTAACCAGCATAGTTTTGCCAGTTATATCCAGCACTTCAATAAGCCTTATATTATTGACTTTTACCCTTACCATACCTTTTGCCGGGTTAGGCGACAAGGTATATTTTACCACTGATTGCAAATTAACCCTGGCTACCGGCGAATAGGTAAAGCTTCCATCTTTATCAAACATTTGTAACCTGTAATATAGCGTAGTGGCATTTTGTTGATTCAATACATCCTGGTACTTGTATTGTGAGGCCGTAAAAGAATTTTGTTTTGCCTTTACTGTACCTACCTCCGCAAACGTATTGCCATCCAAACTTTTTTGCACCGAGAAATAGGAGGTATTAATTTCCTGTGAGGTTGTCCAGTTAAGTTTTATAATATTCGGCACTTTAGTGGCTACAAAACTTACCAATTGTAAAGGCAAGGTAAATAAAGTAACCAGGCTGGCCTGCGGGTTATTGCCTAAAAGATACAATGCATTATTACCGGTTTCGATGTTTTTATTGTATTCCATTACCCTAAAAGTATAGTTTGTAGCAGGTGTTAGCCCTGTTATGGTAGCGCTATTACCCGTGCCATTGTACACTATTTTATTGTTGGTGCCTACAGCGTTTGCCATACTAAAATCGCTATTGGCAGTGTAACCAGTTCCATCTAACGGAAAAGCCTCCGTAGCCAATTGTGGACGGGCAACCAGTAAGCGATTAGCGCCATTGCCGGCTGCCCAATTAACAGTTACTGTTGTAGCAGTTACATTTGAAAAAGAAATATTAGCCGCATTTTGTGTGGGTACCAACATCAGGTCATGGGTAGGCCAGGTAGTAGTGTTAGACATACATGTCCAGGGCAAATTGTCAAAGGCAGCCCAAAAAGCATTGTTTACTCCTCTTCTGTTAAGTAAAACTGCCCAGGTGTATTGGCCGCTTGTACGGGCCATAATGGTGGCTGTACCTGGTAGTGCGCCGCTGTGCCACCAATTATTTAATGCATTAACCTGCCAGCCTTTTGCATAGCCGGCGGAGGTGGCAGCGGGTGCTGTCATAATATTAATGGAGGCCGCCGAAAGAATATCTGGTTTGGTAGCAAAGCCGTCAATTGCATTTAGCAAAGTTACAAGGTCTCTTGCAGTGGCTATCCAACCGCCATGGGCATCCATCGCGTTTAAATTCATACCGCCATACTCCCAGGGCAATTGCATACCGGTACCATACACCGACATGCTATTGCCTTCGGTGCTGGTATATTCAACTTCCCGCTCCATTTTTTCGCTTAACAGGTTTTTGGCAATATGCATATCATAAATACCCAGCGGGGCCAAAATGGTTGTTTTTACATAGTCTTCGTACGACATGCCCGAAAGTTGCTCAATAATTTCGCCAAGGTATAAGTAGCCAACATTTGAGTAACGGTACTGTGTACCCGGTATAAAATTTAATCCTTGCTGCAACATGTATTTACAAATATCATCTTCGGTTACGGGGTTTGGTGTGCCGAGTTGGTTGGTAACCCGTAACGGAAAAGAAATAGGGTCGCAACCATTAATATTCCATGGATAAGGGAAAGCAGGACTGGGATTACAATTAATAGCACTATTCCACCCGGCGGAATGCTCTAATAACTGTTGGACTGTTATATTGTAAATGCGGTTGTCGCCTATGGTGGCAGTTTTAATTACCGGGTGGTTTTGTAACAAGCCTCCTGGTCCAAAAACTTTTGATGACATGCTTAGCAGCCCATCCTGCATCATTTTCATAATGGCTATAGAAGTAATGGGTTTAGATAAACTGGCTATGCGAAAAAGATTATTGGGTTGTGTTGAAATAGTTTTGGCTTTGTCTGAAAAACCAAAAGAACGCATATACACTATTTTACCATTTTTAGACATTACAAAAGTTGCCCCGGGAATGCCGTAGGTAGCAAGAAAACTTTTGACCTGGTTATCGCAATGCGTCATTTGCGATACAGGTATACCGGTTTGGGCAGCACTTTTTAGCGAAAAAATCGTTACTGCTAAGTAAAAGACATATTTCATCTACAGTTATTTTGTAGTAAATCGAACGGAAAAGTTGAAAGTCATCAACCAAAATGAAAAAATATAAAGATTTTTTTTACCTATGGACATTATTTACGCTCAATTTGCAGAGCTTATAGCAAAAAAAGCTGCCCTTTCGGGCAGCCTATAAAACACCCCTGTTTTATTGTTTGGTTATTTTAATTACCTCCACATTTTTTTGGTCGGTGTATTTTACAATGTAGTTACCCCTTGGCTGGTTGCTGATATTAATACTAAAACGGTTGCGGTTAATGTTGGTTTGTAGTACCATCATACCCATCATATTGTATACGCTTATGGTTCCCCTGCCTTCAATGGAACCATAAAGGGTAATGTTTAGCAGGTCGCGGGCCGGGTTAGGGTACGCTTCCATTACAAATGCACGCTGGTTTAATACAAACACACTTACAACACGGCTGTATTTAAACCCACCTGATATGTCGTACATCTTCAGGCGATAATAGTTGCGGCCATCCGCAGGTGCGTTGTCGTACAGGGTGTAGTTAGCTGCGCGACCACTGCCCGGTTGTTTAGTCAGCGTTGTAAAGTTGCGGCCGTTTATACTCTTCTCAACCTCAAACCAATCTCCGGCATCTTCATGCAAAGTGTTCCAGTTAATGCGGTTGCGGGTGGCTTCGTTGGTAGTGGTGATGTCGCCCAGTACAATTGCCAATGGTTGGGTAATGGTAACGGTGGCTTCGGCGGTAGGCGTTTTTTGTTCCATGTTACCTACCTTGTCCTGCACCTTTACATAAAACTTATATTGATGGCCCGGCTCGCCATTAATTATCGTAGTGTCACCGGTTGTACCTCCTAATGATATCCATGGGCCATCGTCCTGAGAAATATACAAATTGTGATAATCAATACCTGATTTTAAATCACTGCCACGGTAGACCAGCGTTATCAAAGTATCCTGTTCTAATTTAGAGGTTAAGGTACTGCTGGGCGAAACTGCATCAACGATGTTTTGCCAGGTGTTTGTACTTATAGGTTTGTTATCATCAAAAATAATGGACGCCCTTGACCTCATAACTGTACCATCTGCAAGGCCAGCATGTGGCTTTATAGTATACGTTACAGAGCCCTCGCCGTTGGGGTGGGCCACATTTGGAGGAAGAAATCCAAAAAAGTCAGGGGTTTTTCCTGTTAAAGGATCAATTGAGGTAAACTGCCATTCTACTATGCCGGTTGCAATATCGAGTGATGCATTCACCCTTACTTTCATATCCCTTTGAGGCGCCAAATTTCTTTCCATTACAAATTGTTGACGACCTCTCGGCACATTATATATTTTATTTCCTACCGATACATTTCCAAACTCAAAACTTGAAAGGTCGAAGACAGTTTTATCAAGCGTATCCAGAATAATTACTATCTGCGCATCTGCTTTAGCTGTGTCCACATTTTCAAACATGATAAGAAAAGGCTGGCGGGTTGTATTATTTACATAACCTGCCGGGGTTTCCCCATTTGGCCCTGATATAAGATTAGGATCGAAAGAGGTAATTGATTCAGTTTTCTTTCTTTTAGGGTTAATTATATCGTCTTCTTTTCCTAAAAGTTCTTGCAAAGCTTTCCTGATCTTTTCATGTTCAGGGCAATCCTCCTCTATATACTTAAATAAATCCTGGTATGCTTCTACGCCAGTTTTGGTTTTTTTGGCTACATCGTAAACGAAAAGTAATTCATTTAGTTTTTCTATTTCACCAACAGTAAGTCCGTTGGTAGTAAAATGCCCTGCGATGTCATCAGCATATTTCTGATTTCGCTTCATCGTTTGCCTGCCGGCATTTGGAATGTTTTTAATTTTCCTGTTGGCATTAGATATCTGTTTGTTAGTGTTTGTAATTCTGTCTTCAAGATTTTTAAGCCTTTTGGTTGATAAACCTTTCACTGTTTGATCCAGGGCGATTTCTGCCATTTTATTTAAGGCGAACTGATCAGCTTCCATTCCTTGTTTATAGTAATCGCTGTATTCACTTTCCGCTAAATCATCTGCCCCGTAATACCAGGCCCAAAAACGGTGAGAAGCTATTTTGCCGCTAACGTCAATGTGTTTTTGTGTAATGTCGAGCGTTTTTATAGCTATTTGTGCAGTAATTTTTGTTGCTTTGGGAATTTTGACCTCCTCAATAATTTCATCAAGGCCTGTAATTAAATATTCTACCGTTTTCGGATTACTCCAGGCGCTTTTTGAGCTGTACGTTTCGCATGACCCGAACATGTTTGGCTTAACCGTATAGGTAACAAAAGAGTGCGTGGTAGAAGCAGCGGATGTTGCTTTAAAAGGTATTTCAACAGTTGACCCTGCGGGTATAACTGGGATAACCAAATACCGTACATATCCATCGTATGGTTCACCTTCAAGCACATCAATAGGCGAAGTAGTATTAACCTTATATATGTCATTTAGATCTGCCTGGTTAATAGTGACTACTTCATTGGTTTTGAGTGTTACTGTGGCTTTACCGCTACTTGCCGGTATGTATTCTTTTTGACTAAAATCAAGCGTGATAGCTTTGGGCCAAAATAGTGCAACCATAACACCTTTTGCAGTTGTATTTCCTGAATTGCCAACTACAAGATTAAAATTTGTCTGTCGTCCTGTACGCCACCTGTCAGGCCCTCTAACCTCTGACCATGTAGTGGCGTAAATATTTTCCTGTACTTCAAATCCATTTGGATACACTAAAGTATCCTGCCCGGGCAGTTTTATCACCACGTCATATAAACCCGGATTTGCAAAATGTAAATCAAAAATTACTCCTAGTTTTTCTTTTCTCTTACTCGGATAATTCCTTAATACCGGTAAAAAAACCTGCCCTTTTTTCAGGTATACGATAGCAGCAGAGTCTAATCCACCTCCAAATATTTGCATTTCAAGATCGCCGCCATTGCCTGCTTTTTTTGGAGTGAAGTATTCAATTCCTGCAATTATGAATTTTTGAGTGGAAGTATCCTTATAATTACACACTGAGTTTGTAGCAATCAGGCGTGCAGTATATACACCAGGTCTATATGTTTTTAAAGGGTATTCCAATATGCTTGTTTCCCCGTCGCCAAAGTTCCATTGAAAGCCGGTGGCATTTGCAAGCTGCGGACGGAAACCTATCGTATTTCCCAATTGCTCGTTCGTCATATCGGCTATGGGTTCTAAAGAAATATGGGTGGCAACAAACGAATACCTGAAACACCCTGTTGCGGCCCACCGTAAAAACAGCGTATCGGTTGTTAAACAATTTATGGTTAGGGTGTCTCTTACAGTAACACCAGACGGAATAGAAGAATTGTTGGTAATAAATTTGTCCAAAGCCGATACGGTGGCAAAGCGGTTTCTAAAACCAGTAAGGCGAAGACTGCTATTGCCCGTGCTAGTGTTGGTAGCTTCTACAATAATCTTTATAGCACCTCTTGATGGCAGTTTAAATGCATAATAATCAATATTATCGCTTATTCCATTGGTTTGGTAACCGATAAGGCCTCGTGCAGTGCTGTCTAATCGTGGCCGAAGGGCTGTTAAGAAAGTATTGTTTGGTTCAACATCATTGTAATTTGGCGAGGTATTAATTAAATTGAAACTAAAGCGATATTTAAAAGCTCCGACTGAAACTACACGGAAGTAAAAAGAATCGGCAGCAAGGCAACTTACCAGCAGCGTATCGTATATTGTTTTACCTGCTGCTACACTAATATTGCCGCTAATATATGCTCCCAAAACCTGCCCGCCGGCCTTGCGTGCATCGTAACCAAACATATATATGTAACCGTTTGCCCCGCTTAGGTTGGTTGCCTCCACATAAATTTTTACAGTGCCATTTGCAGCAAGGGCTGTTTTGTAATAATCCGACGCATCATTCGCTCCATTTTTTACATACCCAATATGGCCTTCTTTTTCCTGTGATTGATTAATGGAAAGCGCGTCAGCAAACGAATTATTTGGTTCAGTATCGTTTTTGCTGGTATCTACTGTTTCGTATGTAAAGCTGTAATTGAATGCCTGGGTTGCCAGCAGCCTGAAATATACTGTATCCGCCTCCCGTCCATACACCGTTAACGTGTCATAAATAGTAGCACCGGCGGCAGTATTTGGGCTTTTTATAAAAGCGGACAATATTTGTCCGTTTGCTTTACGCCTGTCATAACCAAACATATATAAATAGCCTGTAGAGGCGCTATTGTTGGTTCCCTTTATATAAACCTTCAACGATCCATCGGTTGGCAAAACGGCTTTATAATAATCAAAAGCATCGGCAGCGCCATTAGCCAAATAATTAATGTGGCCTTTCTTTTCTTCTAAATAATCAATGGCAAGTGCGCTTTCAAACGTATTATTAGGTTCAATATCATTTTGGCTGGTATCTACCATTTGGTAGCTAAAACTGTAGCTGAATGCCTGGGTTGATTGCAACCGAAAATAAAAAGTATCAGCAGAACGCCCCTTGAGTAAAATAGTATCAAAAATGGTAGCTCCGGCTACAGTATTCGGGCTTTTAATAAATTCTGAAAACATTTGTCCGTTTGCTTTTCGCCTGTCGTAACCATTCATTAATAAGTATCCCGTATTAGCACCGTTATTGGTTCCTTTAACAAACACTTTTAACGTACCATCAGTAGGTAACACAGTTCTAAAATAATCGAAGTTGTCGGTAATGCCTCCCAATTGATACCCTACCTGCCCGTTTTTTGTAATACCCTGGTTAAAGGGCAGTGCCTGCTCAAAAGTATTATTAGGCTCCTCATCAAATGCGCTGTTTTGAGATACGACATATTTTACCCTATACTTAAATGCCACAGACGATAGCACACGTAAATAAAAGGTATCGGCAAGTACACCGTTTACGATGATAGAATCAGTTATAGTTGCTCCTTTATTTATGCTGGCACTACCAGAAATGAAAGTTCCAAATACCTGGCCGCCTGCTTTGCGCCGGTCATAGCCGTACATGAATAAATAGCCACTTCCTGCACCCATATTGGTTCCTTCTACATAAATCTTTAAGGTGCCATCTATTGGCAAAATAGCCCGGTAAAAATCATAGCTATCATCAGAGCCATTTTTTAAGTAACCAACATGACCTTTCTTTTCCTGATCGGGATTTATGGTAAGTGCCTCTTCAAAAGTATTATTGGGCTCAAGGTCATTTTCACTGGTATCAATTATTTCATATCTAAAACTATAGCTAAAAGCCTGGGTCGATTGAAGACGATAATAGAAGGTATCTGCCCCACGCCCATACACAGTGATAGTATCGTAAACTGTGACACCTGCGGAGGTACTGATACTGGAAATAAATTCCGAAAATATTTGTCCGCCAGCTTTGCGCCTGTCGTACCCATACATAAAAAGGTAGCCATTGTTTACTCCATTGTTGGTACCCTGTACATAAATTTTCATAGTGCCATCAATGGGTAAAACGGTCATAAAATAGTCGAAGTCATCTGCACCTGCACCTATGGTTCCATTTACAACAGCATTAGCAATAAAATGATTTGCCTGCTGAAAATTATTGTTGGGTTCGGTTTCAATTTGGGCCATGGTACAAAAGCCCATCAATAGTAAAAAAAGGGTAAAAATATTTCTCAAAACAAAATAGGTCAGTTGCATAGCTATACATCGAAAAAAAAGCTGTAGGTCATCAATAAAAAGAAATTTTTTTTTGCCTTTTATAATAGCCTGCTTTTTACCTCAAATATTTAGTAAAAGGGGCGCCTTGTAAAGGAATATAAGGTATAAAAAAAGTGTTGGATACGTATTTGACTTGCCCATGCCACTTAATAAAAAAATCCCCGCATTAAAAAATAATGAATGAAACTGGCAAATACTGCTCAAAAATTCAACTAAATAATACATGTTGTAGCTTTTAAAGTTGCCTGTTTACCATACTCTATAATAATCTGGTTGTCTTGGTTTATTGTGGTCAATTTTAGTTATTTTCAAATTCTTATTTTTTACAAATACTAAAACTACTTTATGAAAAAAATTTTCACTTTTTTGGCTATTTTTTTTCTTTCCACAACTTTAATTTACTCACAATCAATTATTTTTTCAGAGGACTTTGATGGAATTCCTGGTGCAACAAGTGGTGGCGTCGGATCTTACACCTTTCCTACAGGTTGGAAACTGGCAAATGTTGATAATAAAATACCCGCTCCCAGTGTAAATTTTATGACTAATGCATGGGTCAGGCTAGCCGATAGTCCTGGGGATACTTGTGCACTTTCTGGCTCCTGGTATGCTCCTGCTGCGGTAGCAAATGATTGGATGTGGACACCTTCTATCAGTTTGCCCGCTGGTGGCAAGTATAAATTGACCTGGCGGGCAAAGGCGTTTAATGCAAGGTTTCCGGATGGTTACGAGGTTCGCATTATGACGGTTGCACCCACCGGTGCCACGGGCGCAATCGGTAATATGATAACCAACTCAACCGTACTATTTTCTGTTGGCGAAGAGGATACCCTCTGGAAAAATCGCGCGGTTATTTTGGATTCTTCTTTATCGGGCCAATCGGTTTATTTAGGGTTCAGAAATAATTCCAACGACCTGTTTTTGCTTGGGGTAGATGACGTTGAAGTAGAGGTAGTATATGATTTTGATGCTGCCATTTCCAAAAGCAAATCGCTGGAATATATTTTTGTGCCCCTGTCGCAGGTGGCATCCATAAGTTTGGGGGCCACCATTACCAATGCGGGCATACAATCGCTTCCAAATGTAAATATGAAGGCCGAAGTGTTTAACCGATCAAATATAATGGTTTACAGTGCAAGCAGCAACCCAACCACCAGTATTGCTGCAGGTGGCAGTAACGATTTTGTAATACCCAACTGGACACCAACCGATACGGGTATATATTTTATTAAATATTTCCCCACGCAAAAAACAAAAGATCTACAAGCGGCGAACGATACTTTTTTTGATTTTATAGTAATTACGGATACCATTTATGGACGCGATAACGGAAATATTGTGGGTAGCCTGGGCCTGGGTGTCGGCAACGGCTATATTGGTACATCATTTAAGGTAAATAATGCCACTAAAGTGTCATCGGTGTCAATGTTTTTTACCCGCGGCTTTACGGGTCAAAGGTATGCAGCAGTAATCTGGAACACATTACCCAATGGAACACCAAATGCCATTGTGGCCTATACCGATACATTGCTTTATCCCAATAATAATTCGTTATTTACAACCCTCAAAATTAAAGGCGGCGGCTTTTCGTTAGCCGCAGGCAATTATGTAATTACTGCTATTGAGTTCGACTCTACTATCAGGTTAGGTACTACTTCGGGCATTGCAACCAATGGTACGTTGTGGGCCCGGTTTAATTCAAATCCATGGGCAAATGTAGAGAGCCTGATATCAGGTTTTAACACCACCTTGATAATACGCATGAACCTTGCGGACCCAGGTACTTTACCGGTTAAACTTAACGGTATACGAGCCTTTGACGAGGGTAACAACGTTAGGGTAGAATGGAAAGTGCTGAATGAAAGTAATATGAAGGAATACGTGGTGGAAAAGTCGGCTGATGCACGAAGCTTTGCAATGCTAGGCAAGGTGGCAGCTAAAAACCGCGATGCGTTTACTTACAATATGCTGGATGCCTCACCTATTAAAGGCGATAATTTCTACCGTATAAAATCAGTTGAGGCCGATGGGTCTTACACCTATAGCTCAATTGTAAAGGTTAGTAAGGGAAGTATAAAAAGTGGTTTCACTTTGTACCCAAACCCTGTAAAAAATGGCTTGCTAACACTAAGCTTAGGTAACCTTTCGCAAGGCAATTACACACTTACTTTGTTTAATGCAGTTGGGCAAAAGGTTTTAAGCCGTGTAATACCGCACGCCGGTGGCAACGCAACCCAAACGCTACAGTTAAATTACCATCCCAAAGGCATTTATCATGTATTGATTACTAATGGCGAAAACAGTTACAAACGATCCATAGTCATTGAATAGCCAACATCTTTATTAAATTAAAAAAAACAGTCCGCTTTTGCGGGCTGTTTTTTTTTAAGCTTACAACAACTTACCCGTCGCAAACTAAATTACCAATCAATTTATTTTTCGGGGCCGGTCGTTTGCTTTGTTGATGCGGTGGTTGCCATATACCCCAATAAAAGTAAAGATTGCCCCATTAATTGCATAGGCGTAAAAGGGGTTATAGCGCAACAGTTAAATTAAGGTGGTTAGGCCCATGCAATGCATAGAAATGCCGAAGTGCTTTTAGCAGCCTATTTAAGTTACAGGTTTGAATGCTATTTAGTGTATAGGGTAGGGAGTTTTGAATATAGTAACCGGCCTTGCACAAAACAAATAATACAGTTGGATGTAGTAAATAATAAATAAAGAAATATTACTATGGACACCGAAAACACCTCGAATGAAAAAAACGTGTTAGGCACCGAATTACAGTTGGCTGGCACCGACCCTGTTACCGGGTTTTACCGAAATGGTTTTTGCACATCGGGCCGGGACGACACGGGGTCGCATGTAGTAGCCGCAGTAATTACCGACGATTTTTTGCAGTTTTCAAAGGCACAGGGCAACGACTTAATCTCTTCAAACCCAGCCTTTGGTTTTAAAGGTTTAAAGCCCGGCGACAAGTGGTGCCTGTGCGCCAGCCGTTGGAAGGAGGCTTACGAAGCCGGGGTTGCCCCGCCGGTAATACTTGAGGCCACCCACGAAAAAGCATTACAGTTTGTGTTATTGCAACAGCTTAAAGAAAATGAGGTGAGGTAGCAGTTTTTGAAAGTATGGTTCCTTATCCGTTTAAAAACCTCTAAACTTATGGTTAGTTTACTGTGGGTACAATGGTGGTATTGCTTTTAATGCAAACCTTAACCCCCGGTTATACTGTATTTTTAAATTGATGAATTCCTTTTAATGCCTTCATATCGTTACCTATATGGTTACCTGTTGTGCGCAGTATTATTAATTACTATAAACACTGTTAAGCCAAATTGGAGGCAAACGGTATAAGCTGATTTTGAAGCGGCCAGTGCTTTTTAAACCTTTACATTAACAATGTTAACACAATGTGGTAATAGCAAATCCGTTAATATTGCCAATTATTCAATATGGCATGGTAATAAAAATACTCGGGCTCATCTTAATAATGTTTTCCATTGTAGATAGTTTTTGGGTGTTTAGCGATGGAATTTACGTGGGGTGGAAAATAGCAAGAGATGTGGTATTTATAGTAGTGGGTATTTTTTTTATAGCCTACAGAAAAAAGGAGAAATGAGGAAATTATAAGGCAATCCCGATGGTAGACAAAATTGGCAATCAAAGCCTCGCTTTTTACCAGGTTATAGCAGTGGCCATGTAAACAAACAAGTACAATTTTCCTTTCTTTACCCACCTTTTTAATTAATATAGTTGCCTGTAACTTTTGTCATTTTTCGTCAATTATGCATATAATCATTGCCGCCCGGCAAATAGTACAGGTAAAAGGTGCCTTATTGCTTCGGGCTCATCTTTAGTATTTAATCCCTTTGTTAAGTAAATATTTCCTTTTGCCCAAAACTTTGGTAAGTTTAGATACTTAAACTAAACGAAGATGCCAAGAAGCAAGACAAGGCAAAAGCATCAACACGGGCTACATACCGTTGCCACCACCCGTAAGCCAAAAGGTAAACGCAGCGCTGCCTTGATATTTGGTTTGCTGCTGGGTTTTATAGGCCTGGCAGTGGCCTATTTTACTGTTGGTGCCAACACCTTATATATTGTTGCAGGAATTGCGGTGGGGGTACTTTTGGGTTACCTTATTGGTAACAATATTGATAAAAGTGCCAACAAAGTATCTTAAACAATAGCCCGGCCAGCAATTTCTTTTACTATAAATTTTTATAGGTACCAGCTTTGTAAATTACAGTTATTAGTAAATTGTAAAGCTTACCTGCATGTAAAACGTTCAATTACTTTCTCATTTTGTAAAACAACACTTTATGCGCCTTTATTGCCTGCCAGTTATTTTACTATTTTTTTTGGGGGGAAGTAAAGCTTCAGGCCAATCTGCTACCATGCTTTGGTATAACCGGCCAGCTACTTTTTTTGAAGAAAGCATTGTATTGGGCAACGGAACCATGGGCGCTTCGGTATTTGGTGGGGTGGCTACTGATAGTGTATATTTAAACGACGCCACCCTTTGGACTGGTGAACCAGTAAACCCCGCCATGAACCCTACTGCGTACCAGTATTTGCCTGCGGTAAGGCAGGCATTACAGCAACAGCAATACAAACAGGCCGACTCGCTCAACAAATTTATACAAGGTAGTTTTTCGCAGGCATATGCGCCCCTTGGCACGTTGTATATTAATCATAAACACAACAGCCAGCCCACCCAATACCGGCGACAACTTAACCTTGCCAATGCTACTGCATCGGTATCGTACCAGGCCGATGGTGCTGCCTTTACCCGCACCTATTTTGTTTCGCACCCGCATAATATTATGGCCATTAAAATTACCGGAAACAAAAAAGGTGCAATCAATTGTTCCATTCATTTTAAAAGCCTTTTAAGATATACGGTGGCAACTGCTACAAACCGGCTACAGGTTAACGGTTATGCGGCCTACAAAAGCCAGCCTAATTACAGGGGCGATGTAAAAGATGCAGTACTTTTTGACCCGTTAAAAGGTACCCGCTTTGCTAACATAATAGGTATTAAAAACACAGAGGGTAAGGTAACCGCTACCGATAGTACCCTTGAAGTAAGCAACGCAACCGAGGCAACTGTGTATGTAAGTATTGCTACCAGTTTTAATGGGTTTGATAAAAACCCCGTTGGCCAGGGGCGAAACGCCCTTGCACTTGCCGCTGCCAACCTTGACAGGGCCATGGGTGCACCTTATACTCAACTACTGGCAAGCCATGTAAGCGATTATCAAACCTTTTTTAACCGCGTAAAGCTTACCCTGGGCGATACTACCGCCCCCAACGTTGCCACCAACGATCGGTTAATACGCTATGCCAGCGGTGGGCAGGATAAGCCACTGGAAATACTCTATTTTAATTTTGGTAGATACCTGCTTATATCAAGCTCGCGAACCAAAGGCGTACCTGCTAACCTGCAGGGTGTTTGGAACCAATACCTTAGGCCGCCCTGGAGCAGCAACTACACCACCAACATTAACCTTGAAGAAAATTATTGGCCCGCCGAAATAGCCAACCTGCCAGAAATGCATGAGCCACTTATAGATTTTATTGGCCATTTAGCTACCACCGGGGCGGTAACGGCTAAAACATTTTACGGTGTAAAGCAAGGGTGGGCTGCCTGCCACAACAGCGATATTTGGGCAATGAGCAATCCCGTAGGCGATTTTGGAAATGGATCGCCGGTGTGGGCCAACTGGAATATGGCCGGGGCGTGGCTAAGTACCCATTTGTGGGATCATTACCTGTTTACCAGCAACAGGGAATACCTACAAAAAACCGCCTACCCCCTAATGAAGGGCGCTGCTCTTTTTTGCCTTGGCTGGATGGTAAACGATGAAAAAGGTAACCTGGTAACCTCTCCCTCAACATCGCCCGAAAATACTTTTATTACACCTGCCGGTTACAACGGTCAAACCACCTATGGCGCCACAGCCGACCTGGCCATGATACGTGAGTGTTTTTTGCAAACCATTAGGGCAGCCAGTTTATTAAAAGTGGATAAAGATTTTGTAGAAAAAATGGAGGTTGCATTGCAACGGATGTATCCATACCAAATAGGTAAAAAAGGAAACCTGCAGGAGTGGTATTTTGATTGGGAAGATACCGACCCCAAACACCGCCACCAATCGCATTTGTATGGTTTATATCCCGGCAGGCATATTAATATGTTGGAAACCCCCGAACTGGCAGCGGCCTGCCGAAAAACATTGGAAATAAAAGGTGACGAAACAACCGGCTGGAGCAAGGGCTGGCGCATAAACCTGTGGGCCCGCCTGCACGACGGCCCCCGTGCCTATAAAATGTACCGCGAATTACTGAGGTACGTGCCAGCCGATAAAACCACTACCAACTATAGCGGTGGGGGAGGCACTTACCCCAACCTGTTAGATGCGCATCCGCCGTTTCAGATAGATGGTAATTTTGGTGGTACTGCAGCGGTAATAGAAATGTTGTTGCAATCTACCGAAAACGAAGTGGTGCTTTTACCTGCATTGCCCAACGCCTGGCCCAATGGTTCCATTACTGGTATAAGGGCCCGTGGCGGATATACAGTTGCCCTCTATTGGAAAAACGGGCAACTGCAAAAGGCCCTATTGGAGCCAAATAATTCCGGCTTGGTAAACCTGCGTTATGCCAATAAAACAAAAAGTATAATGGTAAAGAAGGGATTGAAAACCGAGGTGCGTTTTTGAGTGTTCCATAAATGGGCGGATCAAATAAAAACCAGGGGTGCATAGGGAATTGTCGGCCACCTTTCGGTTAGCAGTTTTACATCTGCCTATAACTTTACTTTAAAACGGCCGTCGGTAATTTGGGTTATACTGCCATCGGGCTTGTAAACCGAGCCACCAAAAGTACCGGTAACTACCTTAGTTAAGTGTATATAACTTTGCACATTAACCGAAAAACTTAATGGGGTCAGCCGTATAAACAGGTCCGAAGTTCCATGATGGTCGTAATAATAAAATGCTACCAAGTTTGAGGTTATGTTATACTTGTTCTCATCAAACTTAACTGGTAAATAAATAGTCATTACAATACCCGAGTCGATAGAACAAACAGATGGGCCAAAAAAAGTAAAGGTAGTATTGATGCCAATAAAACCAGCATCGGTAGTGGTACCGCAGTACTGTTTTTTATCGTTAATAAAAGTCCAGTTGTTTACCTCCACCAGGTAATTTGCGTTGCAAAGGGTACAGTTTGTATTAACACTTCCCCCGGCCGTAGTAGTGTCGGGCAGTAGCGGTGGCCTAATAGTGGTAACAGTATCGGCACCTTCAAAGCTATACTCCTTTTCGCAGCCAATAGTTGGCAGCCATAGTACTGGTAAAAATACCGCTAACACAAGCCAGCTATATTTGCCTTTATGCTTCATTGCTTTTAATTATCTACTAAAATAGCCAATAAAACCCGTCCGTGTAAAAAGTTGTTGCCGGTAAATATTTTATAAAGTAATAAGGAAAACGATTGTTACATCACTACATTTTTATTTTTGCTTTGTTAAGCGGATTACCGGTTATTTGCCATGGCTAAGGGGAAGCTTATATTGTTTTTTGGTAAATATTGCCTTACGTAATTCATTGGTTGTCATAAAAATTGATGCGGATAACGAGTTTATAAATGCGGTAACTTACCGTATAATCGTTTTAACCATTAACAACAAAGGCTTTGTATGAAAACAATTTGTTTGGCAGCATTTTTATATTGCGGATTATTGGCAGCAGCACAAAAATTACCGTATAAAGTAATTGCTTACTACACAGGCAAGGGCAGCGACGTTCAACAATGGCCAGTTGAAAAATTAACCCACATTATTTATAGTTTCCTCGCTATTCGGGGCGATACCCTTTGCTTTACAGATACGGCCCAGGAGCATTCGCTACAGCAACTGGTGGCCCTGAAGCAACAATATCCCAGGCTTAAAATTATGATAAGTATTGGTGGATGGGGCGGATGTGGCCCGTGCAGCGAGCTGTTTGCATTGGCCGAACACCGCAATAATTTTGCAAAAAGCACTCGTGCGTTATTCGATCAATATCAAATTGATGGTATCGATCTTGACTGGGAATACCCCGCCATTGCGGGGTTTCCCGGCCACACGTACAGCCCCGAAGACAGAAATAACTTTACCGCCTTGGTACAGGTGCTTCGCCAACAGTTGGGCAATAAGTATCTTATAACATTTGCAGCCGGCGGATTTACGAGCTTTTTAGAAAAATCAATAGATTGGGATAATGTAATACCGATGGTAGATTTTGTAAACCTGATGACCTACGACCTTGTAGGCGGTTATAGTAAGGTTACCGGTCACCATACGCCTACCTACGATTATATGCCGGGCCAGGGCTCGGCAAATAAATGTGTAACCTGGCTGCTGCAACACAATATACCTGGTAAAAAATTAGTTGTGGGGGCAGCAACCTACGCCCGTGTATGGCAAAATGTACCCAACGTAAACAATGGTCTTTACCAGCCAGGCCAATTTAAACAAGGTGTTGATATGGAATCCTTTAAGCAATACTTTAGCAATACCAGCGGCTTTACCTGTTACTGGGACAAAAAGGCGAAGGCACCTTATCAATACAATGCCGCCAAACAGCTTTTTGCCACCTTTGACAATCAGCGCTCCATTAAAGCCAAAACAACTTTTATACGGCGCAAAAAACTTGGTGGCATCATGTTTTGGGAGCTTAGAAGCGATGCCAAAATAGATGGTTTAACATCGGCCATGGCAAACGGGCTGAAATGATACATGATGTGGACCGCGAGCCTTTTACCCTATATTATGAAGCGCAAGTGCTTACCCCGCAATAAGTGGTAGTAATAATTATATGCTATACCATGTTGCATTTTTTAATGACTATCCGCAATCTGGTGCTGATATTTTGGAGCAGGGCTTTATAGCAGTTTTCATCAGTGGTTGCAGCCTGCCTCTTTGACCATAGAGGTCGCATTTCTAAACCATTGGTAATTTTATTCAGCCTTTTTTATCATGATTTTATAATCAGCAGTGAGGGTACCGAATAGCGCATAATCATTAAAAAATTATCATCTTTCTCCTAAATTTTTTTGTACGACAACAGCCTCTAAAGTCATTAAACTTTTTGCAACCCAAAGACCTTAAAATGTAAAACCTTAAAAGTTTTAACTTTTTTACCCAATAGGTGTTTTCATTGTTATTCTTTTCAATGCCCAAACGAACCTCGCCTAACCAGGTACAACATATTACCGACCTCAACGAGTTGGCGAAAATTGTACACGACAAACGAAAAGCGAAACGGTCCAATGCCAAAAAGGAACGACGTAACCGCCACTACACCAAAATGCTAATTAACCAACAGGTAAAGCTTGGTTGCAAAAATACTGGTAATGATAGCGAAGCCTCCGAAATTGAATAATGGTCATTGCCATAGCCGAAGGATGATTGTTTAGCCTTCAACTACCTGAAAAATTATTTATTTACCGGCTGCTTTTAGCTTAAAACGCAACGAATCTATCATTAGGCATAACCCCGCCTGAAACACTATCAATGCAATGGTGCCATACCAAAACCAACTGCCTTGTTGTAATTTGGTAAGGCCGGCATCTACAGCCATAGCCAATCCTGCGCCGGTACATAAAAGCCCTGCAACTGCCTGAACCAGCCACCGCAACTTTAGTTTGTTATTCATTTTTACCTATATTTTAATTTGCTGCAATGTACCCAACCGCATGTATAAGTGGTTTTATAATAAAGGTGAAGGAAACATTATCGGTTATGTAAACCTACATTACCCGTGTATATTTGGCAAGGTTATTTGGTCATGGTTGCTATAAATTCGTTCATACAAAACATCATTAACATGTTGATTAAAAAAGTGGCGGGTAGTCCATTTTACACAAAGTTGGCCATGGTATTAATTAGCCTGGTATTGCTTGGATATCTTTTTGTGTTGGGAAAGCAAATTCTGTCGCCATTGGTGTTTGCCTTTTTATTTGCCTTTGTATTAATGCCGGTTGCTTCTTTTTTTGAAAAGAAAGTAAAAATGGCCAGGGGTGCTGCTGCGGCTTTAGCGGTAGTCATTTTTGTGCTTTCTATTCTTACTGTTTTGTTTGTATTAGGTCAACAGTTTTCCAGCCTTTCAAGCGACTGGCCAATGTTTCAGCAGCAATTTGAACTATCGTTGACGAGTTTTCAGCAATGGGTAGGTAAAACCTTTCATATTACTGCCATACAACAAATGGCGTATGTAAGCACGGCTACCGATAAAATGCTTTCGGCCAGTAGCACCGTATTGGGCGCTACAGTATTGTCAATAAGTTCGGGGTTACTCTTTTTGGTTTTTTTGTTGATAGATACCTTTTTTTTGCTTTTTTACCGAAGCCTGTTAGTGAGGTTTTTGGTGGCAGTATTTGCCGAGGAAAATGCAACCATGGTGTACGCAGTAATACAGCAGGTGCAATATATTATACGAAAATATGTGGTAGGCCTGCTGTTACAAATGGCTATTATTTCGCTTACGGCTATTGTTGTTTTTTCGGTAATAGGCATTAAGTATGCACTACTGTTGGGGCTTATTACCGGGCTCTTAAACGTTATACCATATATAGGTATTTTTACTTCGCTTGTATTGTGTGTAGCCATTAGTATTGGTACGGCAGCTACCACAACACAACTGCTATTGGTAGCAGTTGCAATTATTGCTATCCACCTTATAGACAGCAATTACCTGCTGCCGGTTATTGTTGGGTCAAAGGTTAAAATAAATGCACTTATTTCGCTAATAGGTGTCATTATAGGCGAAATGATGTGGGGCATTTCGGGAATGTTTTTGGCCATACCGGTAATAGCCATAGTTAAAGTAGTTTTTGACCGCGTGGCAAGCCTGCAACCCTGGGGAATGTTACTTGGCGAAGAAAAAGATGTGGAGGTAACAATAATAAACGATGTTGACAATAATACGGTTGTCGTTTAATTTTTTGTGCTTAACCGCAGATGGCTGGTTGGAAATGAGTTCTATGTCGTTTCCACAATACCTCTTTAAAAAAATGCTCTTTAACAAAATACATTAAGGCCGTTTTAAGATAAGCTTCATATTTAATAAAAAAATTAAGAGCAAAGCGTTGTTGTTTTATTATTTAATTAAGATGTGTAGTTGATTGCCTGCCAGTTACAAAACAATTCAATTTGTGGCCTATAGTAAGGAAATTATGCTGACACACTGCCTCCTTATATAATAAATCAATTGTAATTATAAATGCTTTTTCGCCAAATAACGATGGTATAAATGACCACCGGGTACTACCGGAGCTGGCCTTTTACCCCAAAGCAGTAGTTAAGGTATACGATCGATTTGGCAGAAGGATATTTGTGGCCAATGGCGGGTATCAAAACCCATGGAACGAAATATAAGTAATTAATTGCCAGTGGGTACGTATTACTATACTATTACGAGTGGTAAAAAACATTACCAGTTAGCGGGTGGGTTACTGTTTTTAGATAATCGTGCTACAGGATTTTGAATATGGGCATTTAGCTATCAAACTAAAAAAATCAACCAATGTTATAAATTGTTCAACACCTTGCATACCTATAGTGAAGTACATCAATTAAAATGTTTTATATGCGTCGATTTTTTAAGCGATCGTCAATGATAGTTGCTTTTGTTTTAGTTACATGGCTTATAATGGCTCAAAGCTGTATGAAATTTAGGATGAGCGATAGCGAGGCGAGGGCGGCTTTTGCCAGCCAAAAGGTGCCTGTTCAATTGCCTGTAGTGCAGGTAGGTAGGCACCATTTACATTTTGCACAAACCGGTAACGACACCCTGCCTACCGTTTTATTTGTGCATGGTACGCCCGGTAGCTGGGACAATTTTAAGGCTTACCTTATTAACAGCGAATTGCGCAGCCAATACCGGCTGATTGCTATTGACAGGCCGGGATTTGGTTATAGCGATTTTGGCGACGCCATGAATCTTGAAAACCAAAGCAGCATAATAACCAGTTGGATGGACAGCCTCAACAATCATAAACCATGGGTTTTGGTTGGCCATAGCCTCGGTGGCCCATTGGTAGTTAAGCTTGCTGCCGAACGACCTGGCTATGTGGTAGCATTAGTAGTGCTTGCCGGTGCCCTTGACCCCGCGGCAGAAAAGCCTGAAAAATGGCGGCCGATATTGTTTAAAACGCCGTTAAACTACCTGTTACCAGGTGCATTAAGGCCCAGCAACGAAGAATTGTGGTATTTGAAACAAGATTTGATTGACATGAAAATTGATTACATGGCCATATCGTGCCCGGTATATGTACTGCATGGCACCAACGATATGCTGGTTCCATACAGCAATGTTGCTTACGCAAAAAGAATGTTTACCAACTCAAAAAATCTGTCAGTTACTACTTTTCAAAAAGAAAATCATTTTATAGTGTGGACGCGGGAAAAGGAAATTACCGCACTGCTTATGAAATTAGCCGGGGACCTGAAATGATAAATGCCAACCTTTTTTTGCTTAAAAATGGTTATTTAAGCTGCCCGAAAATGCAGACTTTTTATTCAACAATTATATTGCCTTTAAATGCACCAAAAAAGTAGCCGCCTCCCTGTTGCTCAATATTATGTATGAGTACCACATACAACCCAGGCCAAGGATTTTTTAGAATTTTAGCCTCGGCTTAACGCACAGTTTCTAAATAATTTGCCCTATCCAAATCATTTTAGATTTTATAGATTGTTTGGTAGTAATATGTGTGTAGTGTTTTACTATTTAATGTATGTTATGTTGTAACAATAATACTGCTTCAGGCATGTACCATCCCAAATCAATAAATTAACACGGCTTGCTAATGTACTATTAACGTGTTACCATTACTTTTGCCCCTTATTTGGATACCCTTAGTTAGTGTTATGATTTTTAACCCCATCGTTTCAGTATTATTGGCTACTTACAATACTGATTTTAACCTGATAAAGCGTGCTATAGATAGTGTGCTACAGCAGGATTTTCAAAATTTTGAGTTATTGGTAATGGACGATGGAAGCGAGCCAACGTATAGCAAGCCCTTACATCAGTATGCCTTGCAGTTTCCAACTAAAGTAAAGTACCTTTTTCATCCAAATTGTGGACAGTCGCAAACCATTAACCGCGCCATAGCCAACAGCAAAGGCACCTACATTACCATTATAGATGCCGACGATGAGTTTAAACCAACACACCTTAGCAGTTGTTTGACTTATATGACCACCAGCGATTTAATATCGTCAACAACTGAAACCGTTGTTACCGACCCTGCCGATTTTTATGTTCCCGATAAGCTAGATCATAGCAAAGTAATTCATGTAGATGATTGCATTTTGTTTGCAACACTATTTGGCAGACGCGAAGTTTTTACCGGTATCCTTTTTAGTGATATGTATGCAGCTGATTCTCATTTTTACGAGCAGGCTTCAGTAACGTTTTCAACACAAAAGGTAGACCTCCGTACGTATATATACTATCGAAACAACCCCAATAGCATTTGTGCAAAGCTTAAAAGTAAGGCCAGGTTACTAAGCGCTGGTTAACAAATGCCCAATCCAATTGCTTATACCAATTATATTTTTGCCTGTCATATTACCGGTGTGTACGATGTTAATCGTAATGAAACCCTTGCCGCCGACGATATTTCGTTATGCCTGCCGTGGATACGATCTGTAGAAAAGGCGGGGCTAAAAGCGGTACTTTTTCACAATAATTTTTCTGCTGCTACGGTTAATGCTTACAGCTGCGCGAACCTACAATTTCAGCAAATAAACTACGATGTTACTTTTAAACCCAACGTTTACAGATATAAAGCGTATTGCGATTATTTGCAGCAACATGTTATCAACATTCAAAACCTTTTTATTACCGATGTGGCCGATGTAGTGTTGTTGAATAATCCATTTACGCAACCGCTGTTTATTGATAATGTAAATTGTTTGTTTTGTGGCGATGAGCCTGTAAACTTAAACAATGAATGGATGCAACAACATTCGGCATTTCTTAGGCCACAAATAGCCGGTTATGCCCATTTTGAACAAACGTTTGCCAATAACCCATTGTTGAACTGTGGTATTGTTGGTGGTTCAATAAAAGTAATGCAGCTATTTTTACAGCAACTTTGGCACTTGCATCAAACCTATAATAAAAATAATACCACGGTATATACTGGCGATATGGGGGCATTTAATTACCTGGTACGTACAAAGTATAACCACCAGCTAAAACATGGCGCTCCCATCAATACTGTTTTTAAAGCCTACGATACCTTTAATACAACCTATTGGTTCAGGCATAAATAAAAACGCCGCCAGCACCTGATTTTCCCGGGTCACTCAAAAAACAAGCGATTAAAATCAGTAAATTTCTCGTTAATGCTTTTTTAATATTTGAATATTATCAAAGCGGTTGCTAATCCTCTACTTGCCAACGTTGGTGTCATGGCAATGCAATAACAAATAGTATTTTTGAAAATATTTAACAAGCTTCATCTTGTTTTATTTTTAAGCTGATATACGTCAATTTAATATTACAGAATTAAATGTTGTTCAAATATTGTCTAAAACCATTATTAAAATATTTAACAACACTTACAATGCCAAAACACTAAAGTTGTTAAGGCAATTTTAAATTAAAAACTGCTTTAACCTTTGTTTATTCCTGAATGTAATAGTTTAAAATTATAAATATGAAAAAATTGCTATTGCTTGCCGTTACCAGCGCTTTGTTAGCCACTGGTTGCAAAAAAGACGACAACAAAACACCTGACAAAAACATCACTACCATCGTAAGCAACGATCCTAACTTTTCTTTGCTTTTGGCAGCTCTGAAAAAAGCTGAACTTGTTACAACAATCAACACCAGTCAAAACATTACTGTATTTGCGCCCGACAACGCTGCCTTTGCAGCCGCAGGTATTGATGCCGCGGCAATAGGTAACTTAAGCAAAGAGGCGCTGGCTAGTTTATTAACATACCACGTAGTAGCTTCCCGTGTGGCCTCAGGTAGTGTACCTGTAAGCGGGGCAGTAGCAACCCTTCTTGCAAACAGAAAGATTTTTGCAAGTCGTAACGCCAATGGTGTGTTTGTAAACGGTATAAAAGTCAAGACTGCCGATATAGCAGCAGATAACGGAATAATACATGTTATTGAAAAAGTATTGACACCACCAACACAAACTATTGCTCAAATTGCTGCAGCTACCCCCAGCCTTTCGTTACTATTAACCGCTGTAGGTAAAGCTGGTTTGGCCAACGCAGTAAGTGGCGACGGAAACTTTACCGTTTTTGCACCAACCAATGCTGCTTTTAATGCTGCTGGTTTCAACTCCAATGCCGACATTACAAATGCTTCTACGCCGCTTATAACCACTGTAGTTAGCTACCACGTACTCAACACCAACGTGTTTGCCAGCGATTTAATTAATAATTCAACAGCCACAAGTTTAAGTGGTCCATTATTAATTAATACAATGCCCGCTGCCTCGGTAAAAATCTCTTCAAGCGCTAATCCAGCTTCAAAAATTACTACCGCAAATATTGTAGCAATTAATGGTGTTGTACACCTTATTGACAGGGTACTGTTACCGTAGATTTAACAGGTTTTGTTTTGTTTACTAATTGTTCCCCGCCCAATTTTTTGGGACGGGGATTTTTTTGACCAAACGCAATTGCCCACAACCATTTGTTTGTAAATCAAATAATAAAACCTGTTTTTAAAACACGTTTTTGTTACCGGCTCAGGCATCTCTATTTAACCTCGTGATCGGTCTATCTGCCTATAAAAACGGCGTAAGCCAAGCGGGGGTTAGTTTGGGCGGATGCTACTTTTACCGCAGTAATTTATTGCGGCGTCTAAAATACTTACTGGTAAGGGTCTACAGTTTTTAATATACTGTATTTTAAAAGGCAACGGCTAATAACACTTACGTCATCTACTTATAGCATCTGATATTAAAACTTTATTTATGGCTAATAGTAATCGTTAAGTAAATATGTTTAATATTATTAAGCAAATCAACACGGTAAAAAGCATTATTAAATTGTAACCCAATGCAAACTATTTTAGGGGCCGGTGGTGCCATAGGTACCGAACTTGCCAAATCGCTAAGCAAATACACCGGCAATGTTAAACTGGTAAGTCGTAACCCCAAAAAGGTAAATCAATCCGATATTTTGTTTCCGGCCGATATTACCAACCCTACACTCGTTAATAAAGCAGTTCAGGGGTCGGCCGTTGTGTACCTTACTGCTGGCTTTGCCTATAAAATAAGTGTTTGGAAACAAACATGGCCTGATGTAATGGACAGTGTTATAGAGGCATGCCTGGCAAATAATAGCAAGCTGGTCTTCTTCGATAATATGTATTGTTATAGTGCCGATCACCTAAACCCCATGACCGAAAATACCCCCTATGGTCCGGTAAGTGAAAAGGGAAAGGTGCGTGCCGCCATTGCCGAAAACCTCAATAACGCAGTAAGGCAACGCGGCCTTCAGGCGCTTATAGCACGGTCGGCCGACTTTTTTGGCCCAGGCCTTTCAGTTAGCTTTTTAACTGAAACCGTTTTAAAACCGTTAAGCCAGGGCAAAACAGCCAATGTTTTAATGAGCGATTCGTGCAGGCATTCTTTTACTTATACGCCCGATGCGGGTAAAGCGACGGCCCTGTTAGGCAACACCCCCGATGCCTATGGCCAAACGTGGCACCTGCCAACCGCGCCCAACCCACTTACGGGTAAGCAATGGGTTGAACTTGCCGCTGGTGAGTTGGGCGTAAAACCAAAGTACAGGGTTAATGGCAAATTGATGATTCAGTTATTAGGCCTGTTTATACCCGCAATGAAGGAAACTGTAGAAATGCTGTACCAATACGACCGCGACTATGTATTTAGCAGCGAAAAGTTCGATAGCCGCTTTTCATTTACACCCACTTCGTACATTGATGGGCTGCGGCAAATAGTTCGTCTTGACTATAAAAAGTAGCGATACAAATACGCCTCCACACTTATTGGTCATTGAATGATATTAGCAAACTCAGGCTTGCTGCCTTTTTTGTGGTTATTCATTTTCTTCGTGCTACATTGTTAAGTCGTTATTACAATGTTTACACCATCCTGCCTTTAATTGGTTATTATGAAGTTGATTATTATGTTTTTATGTGGCTTTGCTGCTTCAATATATGCATTTGCGCAAACCAACCCACCTGCGTTAAGTGCTATTAAAGAAGCCGATTTAAAAAAAGACTTGTACGAGCTGGCTGCAGCCAAATACAAAGGCCGCTCTGCCGGAACCATTGACGAGCTAAAAGCCGCTATGTGGGTGGCAGATAAATACCGCGAAATTGGGTTGAAACCCGGTGGCGATGATGGAACTTATTTTCAGTTTTTTAACATGTGGCGCAATGTATTGGCCGATAGGTCAACCATAGCCATCAACAACAAAAGCTTTCAGTTATGGAAAGATGTTGCTGTGGCTACGCCCGCCAATGTTGCCATCAATGCCCCATTAATTTATTTGGGCAATGCGGGTTTCGTTGATACCACCGCCGATGTTGAGGGTAAAGTAGTGGTTATTGAAGCCAACAATGCTGGTATTAACATGAGTGTTTCGTTGCCTACCTGGCGCTACCACCGTTACATATACAGCAAGCATGGCCAGCAATTTGTAAGCAAAGGTGCCGCAGCCATTGTATTTATTAGCGACGAAACAGGCGAACTGGCGTGGAACGATGCAGTAGAAAATTACAAACTCGGCAGCTTTGATATTGAAGGTGGTGCCAACGAAAATGTAATAACCAAAGTACCCGTACTTTGGGTGCATGCTGCTGCCAAAAGCGCTTTACAACAAAGTGGCGCAACTTTAATTGCCAACCTCGTCATATCTAAGTTTTCGTACCCATCGGTCAACATCATAGGTACTGTTGCTGGTACGGACAAAAACCTTCAATCGGGGTATTTGTTGTACAGCGGCCACACCGACGCTCATGGCATTCGCAACAATATAAAGGGCGATACCATTTATTACGGTGCCGACGATAACGCAAGTGTAAATGTGGCCATGTTGGCTAATGCAAGGGCATTTGTGGCAAAGCCAGGCAAACGGCCGGTAGTATTTGTTGTACATGGCGCCGAAGAGCGTGGTTTGCTGGGTAGCCGCTATTATGTGGCGCATCCCACCATTCCGCTTAATAATATTGTTGCGGTTTTAAATGGCGATATGATTGGCCGCAATACCAACGACAGTGCTGCGGTACTGGGGGTTCAGCCACCACATCGCACCTCTATGGATTTGGTGAAAATGGTAATGCAGGCAAACAACGAGGGACCTAAATTTAACCTCGATACTTTATGGGACAAGCCCAGCCATGTTGAAGGTTGGTATTTTAGAAGCGACCATTTGCCCTATGCAAGGCTGGGCATCCCTTCGATAATGTACACCACCTTGTTGCATGCCGATTACCACACCCCGCAGGACAATGCTGAAAATATAAACTATCCCAAACTGCTTAAAATGGCCAAATGGATGTACCGCACCGGCTGGAAGGTAGCTAATGCACCAAAGCGCCTTACCCGAGAAGCAAATTTTGCATTAGAACGCTAATCGTAACTTCCATTTTTTTTTGCAAATTAAAACAGGTAGAGGCCATCATACTGTTTTTTAAACGAAACACTAAGGTTGCAAAGCCAATGCTAATGTTGTAAAGTTGACTTTCAGGTAGCGTCAGCAATGCCAAACAAAACCACATAATGAAAAAGTTTTTGGCATTAGTACCAGCTTTACTGCTGGCAGGTATTACCTTATTTGCACAGGCCGATAAGCGCATAAAAGAGTTTAATATTTCAAAATCGGCATTGGCCATAAGCGGGTTCGACCCGATGGCATACTTTACCCAAAACAAAGCTATAAAGGGAAACAAAAATAACAGCGTTGTATAGGAAGGCATCACCTATTATTTTGCCACGCCTAAAAACCTCGATTTTTTTAAAGCAGCCCTGCCAAATACGAACCGCACTATGGTGGCTGGTGTGCCTATGCCATGGGTGCAAGTGGCTAAAAGGTAGATGTAGACCGTGAAACCTTTAAGATTATCAATAATAAATTGTATCTTTTTTACAACAAATTTTTTACTAATACCCTCAATACCCGGTACAAAAACGAGGCCACTTTAAAAAGCAAAGCCGACGTTAACCGAATCAAATTCTATCATTAACAGGCCAGATCGTTAAACAGTATTATGTTGAAAAAATTAAATGATTATTCGCTATCTGGTACACTCATAGCTGAATATAAAATCAGGATAAAAAAGTTAAATAAAATTACTAACGGTACAAGTGCGACCTCCATGGTAATAGAGGCAGGATGCAACGACTGACGAAAACTGCTATAGAGCCCGGTTACAAAATATCAGCGCCAGATTGCGGATAGTCATTAAAAAATTAAAATTGCTGCTGGCGTTAGCTGCAGCAGTTACGGCGCATGGGCAAAAATCACAGGTGTTCGTTACCGGTTGTACGCATTAAAGTATACGATCCTATTGCCTTTTTTACATAGCAAAACCGGTATTGGGTTCAGAGATATTTACCACCGTTTGGAATAATGCCACTTTGTGTTTTAGCAACCGGCAACACCTGGATATTTTTAAAGCAGCCCCTGAATAATACACACCCAATACGTAGGTTACTGCGCCTTTGGTGCTACCGATGGGCATAAAGCCCCTATACAAACCGATACATAAACCATTACTAACAACTCGCGTTTCTTTAATTACAACCAACAGGTAAAAACTGCCTGGTCAAAATAAACCGCCCAATATTGAACAGGCCAATGGTAAATAGAGCAACATAAAGGATGTTGAATAAACATTACTAAACTTAGTAAAGCTGCTGGTTTGTTAACGGAATACTTGTATTATATTGTATTGTTCATTTTAAATTATACATTTTAAAAGCGTATTAATTACTTATTAATGCAAAGCGAAAAAGAATTTACTACCTGGGTAGAAGACTACTCCGACATACTGTTTGGTTATTTGCTGAAACATGGTTTGCCTAAAGAGATTGCCCGCGATATTTTACAGGAAACTTTTTTGGCTGCATGGCGAAATATGGACAGTTTTAGGGCTGAGGCGTCAGTAAAAAACTGGTTGTTCGTTATCTTAAAAAATAAGATAACCGACCATTACCGAAAATTAGCCAACAAAGTATCGGAAAATAGCATTGATTTGGATACGGTAGGGGAGCATTTTTTTGATAACAGTGACCACTGGAACAAAGGCGCCTACCCTCAAAACTTTAAAGGCAACTTTGAAAGCCCGGTTGAAACAAAAGAGTTTTATAAACTACTGCGTACTTGCGGCAATCGTTTAAAAGAAATTCAGAATGCTGTATTCTCAATGAAGTATATTGAAGGCCTGTCCAGCGAAGAAATTTGTAAGGAGCTTAACATTTCGTCGTCAAACTATTGGGTGCTTATACACAGGGCAAAATTGCAATTACGGGCCTGTCTTCAAAAAAATTGGATGGAAATACAAGATTTATGAAAGTTTCATTAACATGTAAAAAAGCGGTTGACCTTATAAGTAAAAAAGAAGAAGGTAAAATTACTTTGTGGCAACGCTTTCAATTATGGAACCATTTTGTTGAATGTAGCCTGTGCAAGCTATTTAACCTCCAAAATAAATCTATTGTAGACTCGCTTCCCCGCTTAAAAAACGAACCTGAGGAACTACTTTCTGCAAACGAAAAAAAGGAAATCGTTGACTTTAGCATCCAGGCCAAATAGTTTGCCGTTTATTCCAATCTCGTTATGTAAATTAACTTTTCTGGGCGCCTTAAACTAATAAGGTAGGTTACGTTTGGCCAACGCTTTTGTTCTGTAACAAAACAACTCAGCATTTTTGCACGAAGTCCAAATTCAAATAAATTTTGTTAAGCCTCGTGGTGATAATAATATGTACCATTGATGAAAGGGTTTATTCAGACAATAACTTTACCTGGCGGCTGTTTTGCCTAAGCATTTCCAAGCCCTCGCTGGTAGTAAGGTAGGGTAGGTTAAACTTCTTTTTATTAAACACGCTTATGTTGTACAATATTTTCCAGTGACGCATAATTTCCTTCCAGCCAAACCAAATGGAATGTTTTGAGTCATAAATATGGGCCGGCTCACTTCCTGCCCCATTTAACTCAATAATCGAAAAGTTTTTACCCTGGCACAGGTCTTCCCAATTATGGTACTTAATATCTAACCGGCCAAAATAAAACCCCTTTACATTGGTGCAAATATTGTTGATTACGGTGGTAAGACTTTCATTGTTTTGGTGCGAAAGATCAATAAATCGCGTTCCCCTGCAATGATTGCCAAAGGGCACCAACAACTTTTCTTTACCTGCCGGCAATACGTTTTGCAATGTTTGTGCGTATAACGCCTGCAAGGCTTCTATTTGTAACACGTACCGGTCGTTTTGCAATAATAATTGTAGAATGGTGCTATGCCCATCGCCCTTTACTGTTAAAAATTCTTTATAAACAATACCTGTAATTACGCCCATTGGCTGGTTCGGATACCTGTAATAAAATATGCCAACTTCCTGCTGGTAGGCTATATATTGTTGAAATAAATAATCAACACGGCTGGCTGCGTGGTAGGCCAATACTTCCTCCCAATTATGTAGCAAGGCAACAGCCATACCCCTTAAACCAATATCTGGCTTAGCAATTAGGGGGTAAGTTAAGGTTGACAGTTTGGCGGTAACATTGGCAACATCTTCGCCTGCTTTACAAAAAATAGTGGTGGGGTAGGTGCCTTTAGGCAAAAGGTCGTAAATACCTTTTTTGCTTTCCATTAAAAAGCCGCCATAGTTTATACCAGGGTTAGAAGTATTAAAAAAGAAAAACGACCGTGCCCGTAGGCTTAGCCAAAACCAATAAAAATAAATAGGGGCGTAAATGGTATTGAACGACCAATACTCCCAATGCAATAAACGAATACGCCATTGCTTTAACAGTGCATGCATAATAAATTATAAAATGTTTAGCTGGTTTGCTGCATTAAAACAAGGGGCATTTTTTGTAAGGCAGCCTGGTTGTTTGGTACATCAAAATAACGCATAGTTACCTGTTGGTTTGCTAATTGTACCATAGTTATACTTACTGTACGTGTTTCATTTATCCTGTTCATACAAATTTTATCGTGGTCGTCGCCCTCGCCACCCCATTGATGGAACTGCCAAATATTTTCGGTAGTCATTTCTTTTTTTGCAAACCAGTGGGTAAACCACCCGCGTCGCTTTTCCACGGCCCCGGCGGTGTATAGGGTGGCCGACGACCAAATGTGCGGCTTATGTTCGTTTAATTGTTTTGTAAAAAGGTCGGTTCCATCCCAACGGTATTCGTGCAAATACCCATTAGTAAATGCTACAAGGGTAAAGGGCTCCATATTGTGTAGCGGCACTTGTTGCAGGTAGGTTTGCAGGTTAGGGTGCAACATCATTTCCTTTAACATATTACCCCTGCTTTTTGCGTAATTGCCCGTGCTTGTATGATTTGCAAAGGCTCCATTTAGCAGCACGCAAACCTGTCCGTCGTTACGGGCAGCAATCCAGGTACCACCCGCCAACCCATCAACAGGGTACATTATTTGAAGGTTACTATGGGTAACTGTTTTGGGCGGTAGCGCAAAGGGCCGCAAATATTTTTCGTCGCGGCTGCTGGTAATTACCGGCCCCGCTAAAGTAGGCAAAAACGTTACTGTGCACATAGTTGCTGGTACTTTACGGTTGCTTCGGCTACGCCAAATGTGGTAGATACTTTTTTGCCAAAACAGTTTTCAACTGCTATTCGTATAATAGCCATGTGATGTACCATATGTTCAACATTGTACAATAGTTCGCGCAGGTAATTGGTATTTATATACAATGGCGCCTGGGAATCGCGGCCTGGGTTTACCGCCAAAAGCAAATTTTTATCAGCTTTGGCAATCGTTTCACTCACCCGATTTAAATGGGCTAAGGCAACCTGTTTGTCTATTTCTACCAATTTATTTCGCTTCCGTTGGTCATAATCTACCTTTCCATTTTCGTAGCCATTGTTTAGTTCTTCAAACAGCTCCACTATATGCCTTGCATGTTGGCCAATACTTGCGTTGTTCAAAAGTGGTAGTACTTCGCTGTATTCGTTTGGTAACAGTGCTTCAATGCACTGTTGCAATTGTTGTAGTAATGATTGTGTGTAATTAATAAGGGGTGTATTGCTCATTTAGATAGGTGCATTTTAAAACGGTTGGGTAAAAGGGTTGAGGGTATAAACAATAGTAATTGTTTTCGGTATATGATTAATAAAACCAGCGTACTAATTAATACGGGTAGTGCGTAAATAAATAACTGCCCTCCATCGTTTTTAACAACAAGGCCCAAAACAAACAAGGGGCCGGCCACAGCCCCGCTCATAATGCCCAAAGCAAGCAAAGCACCCAGCGAGGTGGTTTTTGGCAAAACAATAAGCAGGCTCGCTAAAAGTTCCATAACACCAGTGCCAGTGCGTCCCCAGGGTTTAATACCAAGAGTAGTAAAAATACACACCGACTTTTCGGCGCCGCTAAATTTAAAATACAAAGTTTGTAACATAATTACAATTGCTACCAGGCGAAGCAGCCACGCGGTTAGGTTTAAGGGACGCATAAATTTTTTTTTGCTCTGACACTCATTTTTTAGCTGCCTTACAAATTACATGATCCGGAATTTATACATCATTTGTTTTTCTTTTGTAAAGGGTAATATTAATACACCCTTAAGTATGGCCTTAACCCAAAAACCATTAGCCCGCATTAACTGCCATATATTAATTTTACTACTACAGTAAATTGACTGGCCGCTGCCTATCAAAAAAGCCTTGTAGTATTTGGTACAAAAAAACAAATTTGAATTAATTAAACGGTCAAAACAAATGTTGTGTTGCACCAGCTAACCAAAACAATCAAATATAATGACTAAATGATTGTTTGGGTATTTGTATTTGCCTGCAGTTGCCGCCGTGTATTTTGCAGCGACGAGGCCGACCGGTGAAAACGTACCGTGTTTGTTTCGGTTTCAATATTTAAAATTCGTGCAAGAGTTGCTTTTATGGTAGCCTGGTCGTCGTCAAAACTTCCATGGCTGCTGGCATTGCTTGCATCCCTTGAGCCTTCGGGTTTGTTGTTAGGTGCTAAAACAAGGTCGGCTTTATTGCGTTTGTCTTTAAATAAGGCTGTTAATTCATCATCTGCAATAATAAATTTTTCCAACCCTAAAATAGCGGTTCCATTTTTTGAAAACGGGCCACGTCTTTTTTCTTCCAACGCATTGCTTACCATGTACAATAAAGATTTATTATAT
>Ga0209181_10000777_pt1 | contig 58814 bp, 45 predicted proteins | sample MAT05_FD_187208 | JGI IMG/M metagenome (GOLD analysis project Ga0209181, IMG submission 187208) | Freshwater microbial communities from Lake Fryxell liftoff mats and glacier meltwater in Antarctica - MAT-05 (SPAdes) (version 2) | ecosystem: Environmental > Aquatic > Freshwater > Ice > Liftoff...
CTAACACTTATATTGGCTTGAAGATTTGTGATGAAAAAACAAACATAAATATGGAATTAGAGAACCACATATTATAGAGTTACGCGTATGATGGCCTGCGTATTATTGTCTACAGAAGTAAAACTTCATCAGTGAAACTTATAACTTATTCCACTGGTTGTATTACTCTTTTATAAAAGCATTCTATCATCTTCGTTTTTATGAATTTTATGAAGATTATAAAATAATTTCTCATTTTATAATCTTTAGCGACTTATTTGTTCCAAGATTCGAAGGAAGTGTAAATCATTTATTATTTCCATAATAAAAAATATAAAAACCTAATTTTTAACAGTTTCGGCACAAACAAATCAGACGACCAGCGAAATTCCAAAACAATTATTACACAAATCCCTCACCCCATCACAAAAACCAAACCAGCAAAAGCCAGTGTAACCCCTACGATGGTAAGGCCGTATAGAATAAAGTAATTGTGGCCAAAAAGCAAAGTATAAAACATACTAAAAGCACAGATTGCCGTGCCTATGCCAATGAGCACCATGCCTTTGCTGCGGCTTGCTGCGTGTATTTCTTTTCGCACCAATTTGGTTGCTTCGGCAGCCAAATCTGGATCTGCTCCCATTTCCGTCAAACGCATTTGAATCAACTCCCAATCCAAGCCTTCCGACATCAAATGCCTTGCTTTTGCAGCATATTCATACAAATTTGACATATTTATTCACTGCAATTAACGGAATCGCAATGAAAAAACAAGGCATTTCTTGTAATTTGGAATTGTTAAAAATTACTAAAAATCAAATTTAATGCCCTGCGCCAATGGCAAAGTTTTGCCATAATTGATGGTATTGGTTTGCCGGCGCATGTAATTTTTCCAAGCATCGCTGCCACTTTCACGGCCTCCGCCTGTTTCTTTTTCGCCTCCAAATGCGCCGCCAATTTCAGCCCCACTGGTGCCAATATTTACATTGGCTATGCCACAATCGCTACCTACATGGCTTACAAAACACTCCGCTTCTTGCACATTGTCTGTAAAAATAGCAGAAGCTAAGCCTTGTTTCACATCGTTTTGCATAGCAATGGCTTCAGTCAAATCGGAATACTGCATTACATACAATATGGGTGCAAACGTTTCATGTTGCACTATGGCGAAGTGATTTGCTGCTTCGGCAATGGTAGGCTCCACATAACAGCCACTTTCGTAACCTTTCCCTTTTTTTACTTTGCCGCCAAATAGGATTTTACCCCCTTCGGCATCCAATTGCTTTAATGCATTAAGGTATAATTCTACAGCATGGATGTCAATCAACGGGCCCATGTGGTTATTTTCGTCCAACGGATTGCCAATGGCAATTTGCTTATACGCCGCCAACAATTTTTTCATAAATGCCGCATATTGGCTTTTATGCAAAATCAATCTGCGCGTGGTAGTGCATCGCTGGCCTGCCGTACCCACGGCACCAAATACCACCGCACGCAATGCCAAATCCAAATTGGCATGTTCCGAAACGATGATGGCATTGTTGCCGCCCAATTCCAACAAAGTTTTTCCCAAGCGCGCTGCAACAGATTTAGCCACTTCCTTGCCCATTCGGGTGGATCCTGTAGCCGAAACCAAGGATACACGGTTATCTGCAGCCATTTTTTGTCCTATTTGAGCATCTCCGTTGATTACTGTAAAAATACCTTCAGGTAATTTGTTGGACACCAAAACCTCTTTGATAATGTGCATCACCGCAACCGCACTTGCTGGTGTTTTTTCGCTGGGTTTCCAAATGCTTACATTTCCACAAACTGCTGCAAGCATGGCATTCCAACTCCACACTGCTACTGGAAAATTAAAGGCTGAGATAATGCCAATAACCCCCAAAGGGTGGTATTGTTCCATCATTCTATGCTCGGGTCTTTCGCTTTGTATTTGCAAGCCATACAATTGGCGGCTTAAGCCCACAGCAAAGTCGCAGATGTCTATCATTTCTTGCACTTCGCCCATGCCTTCTTGCAGGCTTTTGCCCATTTCATAGCTTACCAAAGCACCCAAATTCTTTTTTTGCTCGCGCAACGCATTTCCTATTTGGCGAACTATTTCTCCCCTTTTGGGAGCAGGCATTTCTTTCCAAATTTTGAAAGCGTCTTGGCTGCGTTTTAACACGGCTTCGTATTCAGTTTCCCCAGCAAACACCACTGAGTATAAACTTTTCCCATCTACTGGGCTGGTAATATCTCTTGTTTCTGTGCCCAAAGCCGAAATCCAAGCTGTGCCCGTGCACACACTTTCTAGACGGGATGGAATGGCCAACTCATTTAAAACTTTTTTAATATCCATAAACGTTATGCAAAGTTAATACCCAATGTTTCTATTCTCTGTGAGGTCAATCACATTTTGGTAAAACTCTAAAGATAGAAACCAACTATTCTCCAAATTCTTTCAATTCTAGAATTTCATCTTCGGTTTTGGGAAAATGTTTTTCTTTCCGCATAACCAAATAAACCCCCATAAGAGAAAGCAGAAGACCTACAAACATATTCCAGGTTAGTACTTCCTTGTCTAACAATCCCCAAGCTACAGCTACGATAGGAATAACAAATGTATTTGTACTTGCCACCAAAGCCGTGGTATGGTTGATTAAATAATTAAACAAAATCATACTAATGGCGCTGCCAAGAATACCCAAAATAGCCATATACCCAAAAGAATGCCAAGCCTGTACCGGATCTATAATCCAGGCGTTTTCAACGTGTGAGAAAATTAAAATAAATATATACCCAATGCCCATAAATAAAAATGGATATGCCGTTTTAACCATGGGTGGCAAATGTTGCAATTTGTGTTTGATGAGATTGATATTATAACCATACATAACCGCTGCCGTAAGCACCATGAGTATTGCCATCGGATCGGCGGTTTGTGCACCTGTTTTAAAAATTGCATGATAAATTGAAGGGCCAAATAAAAATCCAGAACCAGTAATACCTGCCAAAACACCCAAAAACCCATTTCGGGTTAGTCTATCGCTGAAAAGTCCAATGCCCACCATTAGAGTAAACATGGGGGTAAATGCATTTAGAATGCCACTTAAGCCACTTGGTATTTTGGTGCCGGCATAGCTGAACAAAAAGGCTGGTATTCCATTGCCAATCAATCCGCTTAAAAACAAATTCCAATAGTCTTTTTTTTGTACTATACGTTCATTGGTTGCAATGCCATTCAACGTTTTCCAAGGTTTTATAAAACTGTATTGTATAACCCAAGGCAACAAAATAATTGCGGCCAATGACAAGCGCCAACCTGCCACTTGTATAGGTTCAAACGCCAACAATCCACGTTTAATTAGAATAAATGAGCTACCCCATATACATCCAAGAAGCAAGATTAATGCGGCAGGCCACCAACTTTTTTTCACCTTGGGCAAAGATAACTCTGTTTGTTCAATGTAAAATTGCAAGTTTTAAACTCAACAAACTATATTTTTTCCTTTACATATCCGTAATTTGTAAAATGCGACTCTGTGCATTGCTAATTTCCTGCTTGTTTTTTTTGCCGAACAGCAAAGGTCAAAGTTTGGTTACCGATGATTTGGTATGCAAGGAAAATGTGCGCATGTTAAAAATGGTACAATCCAGAGCAGCTACACCTGGTTATTATGGATACGACATTTTATACCACCGGTGCGAGTGGAAAGTGAATCCATTGAGAAACAAATACCTATACGGTAAGGTTACTTCTATATTCAAAACAACCAGTGCTGGGGATTCCGTAGGGTTTGATTTAATGAGTTTTATGCAAGTGGACAGCATTCATTGGCATGGAGCAAAAACCACTTTTACCCGAAATGGAAATAAGATTCTGGTTGCAAAACCAGGCAGTTGGGCAAAAAGCATGGTCGATTCACTCACTTTCTTTTACCAAGGCAATCCCGATCCTGGGGGTGGATTTGGGTATTACAATTACGACAACCACCAAACCGGGCCCATTGTATTTACCCTAAGCGAACCCTATGGCGCTGCCTATTGGTGGCCTTGCAAGCAAACCCTTAGTGACAAAATAGATTCAATTGACATCATTATGACAATTCCTCCATCTATGAAAGCTGGTTGCAACGGCACGCTAGTGCGGAATGACTCAATCAACGACAGTACCCGGGTCATGCATTGGAAGCACAGATACCCAATTGCTACTTATTTGGTGTCGTTTGCAGTTTCTAATTATATGGAATACAACCTCACTGAATCTTGGTCGGACCGACCTGGCACCATGCCTATAATCAACTATGTATTTCCACAATCCTTGGCAGAATTAAAATTATCTATGCCTAGCCATATGCAAGTGTTGCGCATGTTCGACAGTTTATTAGGGCATTATCCGTTCGACAAAGAGAAATACGGGCATTCGCAATTCACTTGGGGTGGAGGCATGGAGCATCAAACCATGAGTTCCGTTGTAAATTTTGGTTTTGATTTGCTGGCGCATGAATTGGCACACCAGTGGTTTGGCGATAAAGTTACCTGTGGCAGTTGGGCTGATCTTTGGCTGAATGAAGGTTTTGCAACTTATATGAATGCGCTTTGTTACCGTTATTTGCGGACCCACAACGATTGGCTCGGCAGAATGCGCGATGTGAGGAACAACGCCCTTTCGCAAGACGATGGCAGTGTATTTGCCCGAGATACCAATGCGGTAAATGCGCTTTTTAGTGGTAATTTGCGCTACAACAAAGGTGCATTTGTACTGCACATGCTGCGCATAAAAGTTGGAGATGTTTACTTTTTCTCTGCGCTAAAAAAATACCTTACCCAACCCAGCACTGCCTACGGTTTTGCAAAAACCAAAGATTTGCAAAAACTTATGGAAGTGGAAAGTGGTAAAAATTTAGATACGTTTTTTCTTCGCTGGTTTTGGGGAGAAGGGTATCCAAAGCTGCAAATTAACTGGCAACAAAAAGGCGTTCAATTGAAAGTAAATATCCAACAAACAACCTCCCATTTTTCAGTTCCTTTTTTTGAAATGCCAGTTCCAGTGCTCTTTAAAAACGGTCAAAAAGATACTTTGATCACTTTTTATCCATCCACATTGAATCAAACTTTCTTTCTTAGCATGCCCTTCCCAATCGACACCGCTGTTTTTGATCCGGAGGTTACAATTTTAGCAAAAGCCTCCCTGGGTGGAATTAATCTCGATAAAACCAAAGTGGGTGACTTTTTAATCGCCCCAAATCCTGCTCAAAATGAACTCGTAATTTTACCCTTTTTTAATTTGGTGACAGCCATAGACATTTTCGACATTTCAGGCAGAAAAGTATATGTAAGTCCCCCCAATTCTAATTATTCCGTTGGTAATAAAATAACAATAAACATAGAAAATCTTTCGAGTGGGACTTATGTCACTCGGATATATACAAAAAAAATCGTAAATTCGTTTAAATTTATAAAACAATAAACCCATGAAAGTTTCAAAAACATATTTACTTGGTCTATTCGGAACATTGTTAATTTCGACAGCATCGAATTGCAAAAAACCAAAATCGGTAAACGAAACCAATCCAACATTAAGTGTAGAATTTAATGCCAAGTTTGCCTCAAGCCCTATGGAGCTGCGGAGCACAGAATACACGAAAACCGATGGAGAGGTGGTAAAATTAAACAATTGGAGTGTATTGCTTTCGAAAGTTTCTTTGGTAAAAACCGATGATTCTAAAGTTATGTTAGGCGACGGTTATATATGGATTGATTTTTACAATTCCAACACAAAATATAAATTCACGGAATTGCCTTCAGGAAACTACAAAGGAATTTCCTTCCAATTTGGAATAGATAGCATTGTAAATCACGCTGATCCAAATGTTTGGCCTGCAACTCATCCTTTGAATCCAAATCTTACAGGCATGCATTGGGGCTGGTCTGGCGGATATATCTTTATGATATTGGACGGAACTTATAAGACAAACGCGATCAGCGGTTCATGGAATCCGTTTTCTTTTCATACTGTAGGCGATGTTTTTAAAAGAAATTATTTTTTACCTTTCAATTTTGAATTGGCCAAAAATACGAATAAGACAGCCGCAATTGCCATGGCATTTGACGAACTTTTTAAAAATCCTATTGCATTAAAAATTGGCAACGACCCTAACAACCATTGCGGCAATTTTACGGAAATTAATTGGATGGAAGAACTCGTGGACAATGCCGAAGATATGTATGAATTAAAATCTGTGAAATGAAAATTACGGTGAAGTATTTATTTTTATTTATTGCCATCTCCACTGCAATTATCGCATGTAGAAAAGATCCAAAAACTGCGTCAAAACCAGATGGTTTTAATCCTACATATATTAACACATCTACCATTTACCCTTCGTATTTTCCCAAAGTAAATTTACCTGCGGATAATGCATTGACCGTTGAAGGCGTATATTTGGGAAGAATGTTGTTCTATGACCCCGTTTTGTCCATGGATAGCAGCATTTCTTGCGCCAGTTGCCACGACCAAAAACACGCGTTTGCAGATCCCAATCCTTTTAGCACAGGGATTTTTGGATCAAAAACAGGACGGAATGCATCTCCGATATTTAATCTGGCCTATAGCAAAGTATTCTTTTGGGATGGACGCCAAAAATCTATCCGGGAACAAATTTTAGAACCCATACAATCACATGTAGAAATGGGTATGACTTTGCCGATTTTACAGGAGAGATTATCCAAAATAGAACGGTACAAAATTTGGTTTAAAAAGGCATTTAATGCAAGTCCAGATATTTTTTTAATGGCAAAAGCCATAGAACAATTTGAACTCACACTTGTTTCCAAAAATTCAAAATTTAACCAGTTTTTACAGGGAAATAATGCTGTTTTTTCTTTTAATGAAGTAGAAGGGTTTAATATTTACAATAAGCTTTTTTTACCCCCTTCCGTTGGGGGTGATTGTTTCCATTGTCATGGCCAGGCTATTGCACAAACCAATGCATTAAATGCAGGCGGTCTTGCCAACAATGGATTGGATGCCGTGTTAAACGATAAGGGGCTGGGCGGTATAACGGGAAAATCTACGGATTTGGGTGTATTTAAAACACCTTCTTTGTTGAATATTGCATTAACGGGGCCTTATATGCATGATGGAAGATTTAAGACATTAGAGGAGGTTATCAATCATTACAGCGATAGCGTCCATTTTAATTCGCCTAATATACACCCAAGTTTAATTCACCAAGACCCAATTACTAAGACACCAGTGCATGTTAAAATGAATGCTACCCAAAAAGCCCAATTGAAAGCGTTCTTGTTAACCATGACAGATACGGTTTTTATTAACAATCCGGCTTTTAAAAACCCATTTAAATAAGTAATTTTATCAATTCTCAAAGGACATGGAGATAAATCCAATTTATAAGATTAAAACACCCAATCTTAATTTGTTTTTTTAATCTCGCTAGTTTGGAATTGCATTATGTTTTAGACAATAAACAAATGGCATTACAGTTTATAGAAAACCCCAAGTCGCATTTGAAATTGCTCTGGATTAGATAATACTCTATTAATTGTTATTATCTTATTAGGGATGTTTGGATCTACATCATTTCCCCATTGTCTAAAAAAACCAATCCCGTATAAGGAGGTATTGAAATCTAATCCAATACGCTTGCCCATTTTATACTGAAGCCTACTGGTAATACATGCTTTCAAAGAAAGAATGTTTATACTTTGATCAAAGCTATTGGCATTTTTTGGAATTGTTTGACTCCTCCAAAAACTAGGAACCAATCCAGCGGCGAGCAATAAAGAAAATTTCTTTTTCCGCAAAATCCTAAATCCATATTCCATAGAAATTGCAGACGTAAAATATCTTTGAATTCCCCCATAGATAACATTTGAATTCCCAAAACTATCTTTCTGGGAAACAGAATAATTTTGACTTCCATATTGTATTTGATTTAGGCGAAACTCCCAAAAGCGGTTTTTTCTAAAATTTTTTTGAACGGCAATTTGCGGAGCAATAACAGTAAATACGGAATTCCGATTGGTTAAATGTGAATTGTGATAATTATAATAATTTATTTCCGTATAAAGCTAAGCAAGCCATTCATTATTATAAGTACTATCTGTTGCCGCATTCGAAAATTGGCAAATCAATAAGAAAAAGTACAATGAAATATATTTCATGATATCGAAACGTGATTAAACAATATTTATTGTACGTATAGCACTCAATACGCCAAAACAGGTCGCAACCATTTCTCGGCGGTAGCCAAGTCCCAGCCTTTTCTGCGGGCATAATCTTCCACCTGGTCTTTGTTGATTTTTCCAATGCCAAAATATTGACTTTCGGGGTGGGCAAAATAAAATCCACTCACTGCAGCGGCTGGCCACATGGCCATACTTTCAGTCAGGATTAATGCTGTATTTTTCTCTACCTCCATGATATCAAACAAGGTGCGCTTTTCTGTATGTTCTGGGCAAGCGGGATAGCCAGGAGCAGGCCTAATGCCTTTGTAATTTTCACGAATTAACTCTTCTGTAGAAATGGATTCCCCAGCGGCATATCCCCAATAATTTTTTCGCACTTCGCGGTGTAAAAATTCTGCCGCAGCTTCTGCCAAGCGATCTGCAATGGCTTTTGCTAATATAGAATTATAATCGTCGTGGTCTTTTTCATAGGCTTCCACCACTTTTTCCAAACCCACGCCGGCAGTAACAGCGAATCCCCCCAAATAATCTTTTGCAACACCTTTTGGTGCTATAAAATCTGCTAAATTTAGGTTCTTCAAACCAGTGCCCATTTTTCGTTGTTGGCGAATAAAATGAAATACAGATTTTACGTCATTTCTATTTTCATCGGTGTAAACTTCTACATCTTCATCGCCACTGTTTGCGGGTAAAATAAAAAACACACCCTCTGCCTCCAATGATTGATTTTCAATCAATTGATCTAGCATTTTATTGGCATCCACAAATAGTTTTTTTGCTTCTATGCCAACCACTGAATCTTCTAATATTTGCGGGTATTTACCAGCCAATTCCCATGTTTGAAAGAAAGGGGTCCAATCGATGATTTCACGAATTTCCTTTAAATCAAATTTTATTTTTTTAATACCCAAAAAATGGGGTTTGTGAATTTCTTTTTCGGTAAAACTAAACTTTCCAGCATTTATTTTCGCTTCACTAAACGGCAAAATATCTTTGCCTGTTTGGCGTTTTGCATGGTCCTCAGCCAGTTTTGCATATTCTGCTTTGGTTTTAATGGCAAATGCTGCTTTGTGTGTTTCGCTTAATAAATTCCCTACAACGGGCACGCTTCTACTCGCATCCAAAACGTGCACCACTGGGCCATGATAATGAGGGGCTACTTTAACCGCGGTATGTATTCGGCTGGTAGTTGCACCCCCTATAATCAATGGCAGAGTAAATCCTAGGCGTTCCATTTCTGAAGCAACGTGCACCATTTCATCTAAACTTGGTGTAATTAATCCACTGAGCCCAATCACATCAGCGCCCCATTCCTTTGCCCTTGCCAAAATGCGTTCAACTGGAACCATAACCCCAATATCCTCTATCTCATAATTGTTACATGCAAGCACGACACCCACAATGTTTTTTCCAATATCATGCACGTCGCCTTTAACGGTAGCCAATAAAATTTTGCCGTTGCTGTTGCTGCTTCCTTCTGTTTTCAATTCTTCCAAAAACGGTTGTAAATACGCCACTGCCTTTTTCATAACCCTGGCACTTTTTACCACCTGCGGTAAGAACATTTTTCCGCTGCCAAAAAGGTCTCCTACCACATTCATTCCCGCCATCAATGGCCCTTCAATTACATTGATAGGTTCCCCCAATTTTACCCTTGCCTCTTCTGTGTCCAAATCAATAAATTCAGTAATTCCTTTTACCAAGCTATGCGACAGCCTCTCTTCAACTGTGCCTTTTCTCCATTCTGCTTCTTCTACTGCTTCGGCAACTTTGCCTTTCACGGTTTCAGCAAATTGAACCAATCTTTCGGTAGAATCTCCCCTGCGATTTAACAATACATCTTCCACGCGTTCTAATAAATCTTTGGGAATTTCATCATACACTTCTACCATACCCGCATTTACAATGCCCATATCCATACCAGCGGCAATTGCCCGGTAAAGGAATGCGCTGTGCATGGCTTCTCTAACCACGTCATTTCCACGGAAAGAAAAAGAAATATTAGACACCCCTCCGCTTACTTTAGCCCCTTGTAAATTTTGTTTAATCCAGCGTGTGGCTTCAATAAAATCTATGGCATAATTGTTATGCTCATCCATACCCGTTGCAACCGTTAAAATATTAGGGTCGAAAATGATATCTGATGCAGGAAAATGTACAATCTCTGTTAAAATTTTATAGCATCTTTCGCAAATTTCTATGCGCCTTTGGTAATTGTCCGCTTGGCCTGTTTCATCAAATGCCATAACGACAACTGCCGCACCGAAAAGTTTTATGGTCTTAGCTTTTTGTATAAATTCTGCTTCACCATCTTTCAGGGATATTGAATTCACAATGCCCTTTCCTTGCAAACATTTTAAACCCGCAACAATTACATCCCATTTGCTGCTATCAATCATTACTGGAACTTTGCAAATGTCTGGTTCTGAAGCGATAAGGTTTATAAAAGTGGTCATGGCAGATACCCCATCAAGCATACCTTCGTCCATATTCACATCAATTACTTGGGCGCCATTTTCAACCTGTTGTCTGGCAATGTCCAATGCCGCGCTATAATCGCCTGCCAACACCAGTTTTGCGAATTTTCGACTTCCAGAGACATTGGTTCTTTCACCAATATTCACAAAATTGGTTTCTTTGGTAAGGGTAAACGGTTCCAAACCACTAAGGCGCAGGTAGGAAATTATCGTATTTGGTATAGTGTTCAAAGTATAAAAAATTGCGCAAATTTCGGTAAAAGACGGTATACTTTGGCGAATTTCTTTGGATGAAAGATGGCCTAGAAGTGCAATAAAGTGGTCAAATCCGCACCCCTATTGGTTTTAATAATTATTATACGTACCTTTGCACCGTCTTTCGGCAATTATTCTGAATACCGTAAATGTCAGTTATTCAGATCCTTTGCTGACATTCGGTAATAATTTAATAAAAGAAATGACAACATTCACCTCACTGGGGTTGGATCAGGAAATCCTGTCCGCCCTGGAAGATCTGGGTTTTCAAACCCCGACCCCCATCCAAGAAAAAGCCATTCCCATTCTATTAGAAGGAGAACGTGATCTTGTAGCCTTAGCCCAAACTGGTACTGGTAAAACAGCCGCTTTTGGTTTACCCCTCATTCAGAAAATGCACTTTAAAGGGCATACCGAAGCATTGGTACTTGCCCCCACGCGCGAACTTTGCATGCAAATTGCCCGTGATTTGGTGCAATATGCAAAACACAAACCCAAAGTGAATGTAGTACCCGTTTATGGTGGTGCTGGCATTCGCGAACAAATTGCCCAAATTAGAGCTGGCGCCGGCATCGTAGTTGCCACACCAGGCCGATTGATTGATTTGATGGAAAGAAAAGCCATTGATTTAAGCAAATTGCGCATGGTGGTGTTAGACGAAGCGGATGAAATGCTGAACATGGGGTTTAAGGAAGACATTGACTTCATCCTTGAACAATCTCCGGCAACAAGACAAACTTGTCTTTTTAGCGCAACTATGCCAAATGAAGTTCGAAGAATTTCTAAAAACTACATGAACGAGCCTCATGAGGTGAGTTTGGCTGGAAATACGTCCAACGAAAATATTGAACACCATTATTACTTGGTAAAAGAAAAAAACAAGTACGAAAGTGTAAAAAGAATTTTGGACGCGTTGCCAGATGTTTATGGTATTTTGTTTGCTCAAACCCGTAAACTTTGCCAAGAATTGGCAGAAAAATTAATCCATGATGGGTACAATGCAGATTCATTGCATGGCGAACTAAGCCAAGCCCAGCGAGATAAAGTAATGGGCCGTTTTAGAAACAAGAGTTTAAAAGTACTGGTTGCAACAGATGTGGCTGCAAGGGGTATTGATGTAAGTAACATTTCCCATGTTATCAATTATAGTTTGCCCAATGAGCTTGAAGTTTATACCCATAGAAGCGGCAGAACTGCACGCGCTGGAATGAAGGGTATTTCTATTTCTTTGGTTGGAAACCGCGATTTGGATAAAATACGCAGGCTTGAAAAAATAACCAAAGCACAATTTGCATTGCAACAAGTGCCTAGCGGACAAGATGTAATCAAATCCAAATTCTCGCACTTCCTAGAAGAATTAAAATTGGAAACCCCCGATGAAAAGGCCATTGAACCTTATTTGGATTTGTTTCATACTGAATTAAAAAGTTTCACCAAAGAACAGTTGATTCAAAAAATTACCAGCATAGAATTAAAGAAATTCATCGATTATTATGATGGAGCTTCAGAAATGAATGAAATTGCAGGTAAAGGTGGAAGGGAACGTGGAGGAAGAGATAGTGGCACAGGCCAATTTCAAAAATTCTTTTTATCTGTAGGTGAATTGGATGGTTTGGATAAAAAATCCATGTTAAAATGGTTTAACGATTGTGGCTTGGGTGATGTAGAATTTGGCAAATTGGCGATTCAAAAAACACACAGTTTTTTGGAGGCAGATGTTGCATCTACAGCTAAAGTTTTAGCAGCAATTAATGATCAAAAATTTCAAGGTCGTAAAGTGCGTATAGAAGTGCAAGGCTTTGAACCGGATGGATATACCAAACGCAAAAAATCCGGGCATGGCGAAAAACCACGCGGCGAAAGCAAACCTTGGGAAAGAAGTGGCGAGAAAAAATCATACGGCGGAAGCAATGGCGGCGGCGGTTATAGAGGTAGCAACGACAATCGCGGAGGCGGTGAATATAGAAGTAGCAGCGAAAACAGAGGCGGAGGCGAAAAAAGAAGTGGCGAAAATCGCGGAGACTCTGGAGCCAAAGCGCACAAACCTGCCGAAAAATCCTTCACAAAGAAAAAAGAAAGCAAAGGAAAACGTTGGTAAAAGATAAAATATGAATTATTTAAAAAGCCCGTTTTTTACGGGCTTTTTAAATTTTAAGCGATTCTCAAAAATCGTGTTTGCTAGTATGGGTTCGTTTTTTCAACAACCTTGCGCGAATGGCACGCCTAATTAAGTTCTATATAAACTACAACCCGCAATTTGACCATACCAATTTAGGAGTAAAACTTATCCTTTGTAAACGCCTAGTTTTCTTTTGTTATGTAGCTGCACAAACGCAGTTGAAACCGAACTTTAAATAATTCCAAGTGCACTTTTGCTGGATGTTGTTTGAAAAAAATATCTAGGATAAAACCAAACATTTTAAAGGATACATAAGCTGAAATAACGTTGGGCCAATATCTTTAAATCGACCAAATATCCTGTCAATTGAACCTCATAATATAAAGGGATGCTACCGTAAATTGCCATCTTTTACTATCTGGTTATAGAACTTTGGCTATTCTCTTTTCCCTTGTTGTGCTTTTGCATTAATTGGATTTGTCCCTTTTATGGATTTAATATAACCTACTAATTCCCCAACTTGAATAGGTGTTAACATATGCTTTCAGGATATCATTCCTTTATCTGGGACTCCATTAACAATTGTATTAACTATACTGCTATCGTCGCTTCCATTTAACCAATAATTGTCAGTCAAGTTCGGGCCGTTCTTCCCTTCACCATGTTCTCCATGACAAATTGAACACTTTAACATACAAATGGCTTTCCCGCTGATTGCACCCGTCTTATCATTTAGGATATTTTTAATTAATTGTTCAGAATTTTTCCAGAAACTATCTTCCTTCTTCTTTTCTATTTCCATAAGTTCAATTCCGTTCAACCTAATATTTTTTAAAACATCACCCTCAGGTATATTATTTAAATATTGGATTAGAGCAACAATTTCTGCGTTTAATTTTACCTCAATGTTGTATGAATCTAAATCAAAAGTTATTAATTTTTCCAACTCTTTAATGGACATTTTTCCAATATATTTTTCAATAGAGTCTTTTTCAAAAACAGTTTTTGATAAAAAAGGATAGGAAGGCATTGTTGATTGGGCCCTCAAAGCCTTGGGATCTAACAAATGAAAATAATTCCATGCGCTATTATATTTGTAATGTAATCCTTCTAAACTTATGATTTCTGCATTCTCTGATTGCTGAATAGCGTGGCACTGAAGATTTTCTCTTTTAAAATATATTCGCCGTAAAGAAACAAATAACTCTTAGTTGTGTCTAAAATAGCTAATTTTAATGGGTACTTTAATTGCTTCATTGAAAATGAATGCAATGATACAATGACCGCTGCCGTGCTTAAGAAAAAAAACAGTTTAAATTGCATATAAAATTTATAATTTCAGTATAGGCAATTTGCTGAGGTAAAAGAGTCATAATTAATATATATGACTGTCTTAAAGCTTGCACAAGTCCTTTTGATATGCTAACTTAGGTGAAAAATAATTGTCATGAATCTTATCAAATTCTTTCAAACCTACGATACTGAATTGAAATGTTCTGAATTGTTTAAGCAAATGCGGGACAAAGAAGGTGTTTACTGTAAACGCTGCGGCGGCGCAGATCATTACTGGCTTGGAACAAGGGATCGTTTCCGATGTAAAGCATGCAATCGGGAGACAACCTTGCGCAGTGGCACGGCTTTGGAATACAGCAAACTCCCTTACAATTATTGGATTTACGCGATGGCCATTTTGGCTAGCAGTAAAAAACCTGTTTCTGCTCTGGAACTGCAACGCAACCTTGGCCATAAGTTCTACGAGCCTATTTGGGCCATGCTTCACAAATTGCGAGTAACAATGGGTCACAGAGAGGCGATCTATCAACTGGAAGGCTTTGTGGAGGCTGATGATGCTCAGTTCGAAGTGGCGAAAACAAAGAAGGAAACTAAAAACAATAAACCTGACGCCGGTAGCAAGGGTAAAGCAAAAGTTGCTGTGCAGGCGCAAACTGTTCCATCGAAAGATCTTCGAATAAAAGGCAAAGCACGAAAAGGGGCTTTTAAGTTTGTTAAAATGGTTGCCATTGAAAATATTAAAGCTGCAAGTTTGACACCTGTGATACGCAGTGGAGTGCATCCCACAGCCACTGTTATTACTGATGGGGAAGGGCTATGTAACATCCGAAATGCCTGTAGCACGGCACATTCAGAAGACGATGAAAGGGAAGGATGCAATTAAACATTTGCCCTGGGTTCATATTATGATATCAAATGCAAAACGAAACTTTCTTGGAGTTTACCATAGTGTAAAAGAAGAATATTTACAGAATTACCTGAACATATTTTGCTACATGACAAACCGCCGTTATTTGGGGGAGAATAAGTTGGACAATATGATGGCCCTTGTCGTGAATAAACCGTGGTATCAACCATTTGTGCAACCTTCCTGAGTGTCATATTAATATACAAGGATTTTAATATTTATCTTCAATGGTTTCTTTTGATTGCTTCCGATGTTAATTTGTTTGTTTTGCGCAGTTATTTCAAATGTAACTAAAGAAATCTGAAATCTGTTCAATTCAACTTAGTTGAATTCCCATACTTTTCCCAATTCCACATTTCCTGAATATATTTTATATTTGCACCATGCAGGAAGCGACTTCAACAGCCATTGACCGTGAAACTTTTGTGAAAGAAGTATTGAATGATTACCTTATGGCCTTTGAAAGCCGCCAAGCCAGCCTCATTGGCCGCAAAGAAGTGCTTACTGGTAAAGCCAAATTTGGTATTTTCGGCGATGGCAAAGAAGTAGCCCAAGTGGCCATGGCCCGCGTTTTTAAAAATGGCGACTGGCGCAGTGGGTACTATCGAGACCAAACTTTTATGTTTGCCAAAGGGATGAGCAGCGTTTCTGCCTTTTTTGCCCAATTGTATGCCGATCCTTCCGTGGAACGCGAACCAGCAAGCGGTGGCCGTAGCATGAACGGTCACTTTGCCACCCGTATGCTGGATGATGCTGGAAAATGGTTGCCACAAACTGATAGACCCAATTGCAGTGCAGATATTTCCCCTACAGGAGGTCAAATGCCCCGCTTACTTGGATTGGCTTTGGCCTCGAAACTTTACCGCGAAAATCCAGAATTGGGAGAATTGACAAATTTTTCTGTAAACGGCAATGAAGTGGCTTTTGGCACCATTGGCAATGCCAGCACCAGTGAGGGTATTTTTTGGGAAACCATCAATGCCGCTTGTGTTATGCAAGTGCCATTGTTGATGAGTGTGTGGGACGATGGATATGGAATTTCGGTGCCTGCGCGATACCAAACCACCAAAGAAAATATTTCTGAAATATTAAAAGGATTTAAAACCGATAAAAATGGCAAGGGCATGGAAATTTTCAATGCCAAAGGCTGGGACTATGCAGAGTTGTGCGGCGCTTACAAACAGGCTGCAGACATTTGCCGCGAGCACCATACCCCCGTTTTACTGCATGTAAATGAAGTAACCCAACCCCAAGGGCATAGCACCAGTGGAAGTCATGAACGCTATAAAACCAAAGAACGCTTGCAGTGGGAAGCAGATTTTGATTGCATAAAAAAAATGCGTGAATGGATGTTGGAGAATGAAATTTCTACAACGGAAGCATTGGATTTGCTGGAAAAAGAAGCTACAGAAAGCGTTAAAAATGCACAAAAAGCAGCTTGGACGAATTTTTTAAGTAGTATTAAATCTGAAATTGCTGGGTTTGGTGAATTGTTAAATTCCGTTGCTGGCAACGGTCATAAAACGGCAGAATTGGCGGAATTGGGTGCCAGCTTGCAAGCCATTTCAGAACCCCTTCGCCGAGATTTGGGCAACGCCATTCACAAAACATTGCGCCTTACCCTGGGTATGGATGCCGCAAGCCGCAAACCTTTACTTGATTATTATGAAGCCTTCATGCAATTGAATGGCCAAAGATTTAGCAGCCATTTGTACAGCGAAAGCGATGAAAGGGTAGGAAATATAGAGGTAGTTCCAGCAGTCTTTACAGACGAAACTGCCGATGGATACCAAGTTTTACGCGCTTGTTTTGAAGCCAACATGGAACGCGATCCCCGCATTTTTGCATTTGGCGAAGATGTAGGTAAAATTGGGGATGTAAACCAAGGGTTTTCGGGTTTGCAAGAAAAATTTGGAGAATTGCGGGTTACAGATAAAGGAATCCGGGAGTGGAGTATTATTGGTGAAGGTTTGGGTGCCGCCATGCGTGGTTTGCGACCCATTGCCGAAATCCAGTATTTGGATTATTTGTTGTATGCCTTAGAACCTATGAGTGACGACATCGCCACCATGCAATACCGCACCAAGGGTGGGCAAAAATCACCCATCATCATTCGTTCACGCGGCCACAGGTTGGAAGGCATTTGGCATAGCGGTAGTCCTATGGGAATGATCATTAATGCGGTGCGTGGAATGCATGTATGTGTGCCTCGGAGCATGACCCAAGCTGCAGGTATGTACAACACTCTTTTGCGCAGCGATGAACCTGCTTTGGTCATTGAATGTTTGAATGGGTATCGATTGAAAGAAAAGATGCCCCAGAACATTGGAGAATTTACTGTGCCTTTGGGTCACCCCGAGGTGATTCGTTTTGGTGAACATGTTACTTTGGTAACCTACGCTAGTTGCTGCCGCATTGCGGCTGAAGCAGCGGATCTGCTTGCTGAACATGGCATCCGAGTAGAAATTATAGACGCACAAACCTTACTGCCTTTTGATATTAACCATTCCATTGTAAAGAGTTTAAAAGAAACCAACCGATTGGTGGTATTGGACGAAGACGTACCTGGCGGGGCAAGTGCATACATCTTGCAACATATTCTAGAAAACCAAGAAGGGTATAAATACCTAGATAGTGCGCCGCTGACCATTGCGGCCAAAGCGCATCGAACTGCATATGGAAGCGATGGCGATTATTTCTCCAAACCCAGCGTGGATGAAGTTTTTATGAAAATATACCAAATGATGCATGAGGTAGATCCAGCAAAGTGGCCTGGGTTGGTTTAAATATTTGGGTTTGTAAACAATAATTGATTGTTATTTTACATGTGAAAGTACACCAAGATTTAATTTGCTTATTTGTGACCTTTGTGGTTCCCTTCGTGTCCTTTGTGACCCGCTAATTTAGAATTATTTTGGTGAGAAGAAACACACAAAGATTTGTTTTTATTTTACTTCTTGCCCCCCGTCGTGGCCTTAAGCAGGTTCATGGCAAAAATATCGCCTTTGGTCGATAAGGAACAATTCTTGTAATAAATTGCGAAACTTACCCAACCTTTTTGTCAAACCCTTCGTCAATACATTTGAACACGACAACCAAATACAATGAACGTGCTTTCAACTGACATATCGCTTATTCGCCTTGGCGAAGAAACTGAAGCCTCAAAATTGGCAAACCTAACTCCGGAGTTAGAAATGCTCATCGAAGGCTGCCTGAAAAAAGACCGCGCGGCCCAGGAACAGTTTTACAAAAAGTTCTATGGCAAAATGATGGCAACTGCAATGCGTTATTTGGGCAACCGCGACGATGCGATGGAAGCATTGAATCTTGGATTTTTAAAAGTATTTCAGAATCTAATGAAATACGATGGCAAAGGATCGTTTGATGGCTGGGTTTACCGCATCATCCGCAATTCTGTGATTGATCACCTGCGCAGCAAAATCAATTACCGCAACGTAGAAGGCGGTAGCACTGAGAACCTGGAAATTGCAGTAAACGAATCGGTTACGGCCTATTTGCAAGCCCAAGATTTAATGGATATGTTGAATATATTGCCAGAAACAACCCGGCTCGTATTTAACTTATTTGCCTTGGAAGGATTTAAGCACGAGGAAATTTCTAAAATGCTCAATATTTCTGCAGGCACCAGCAAATGGCATGTTTCAGAAGCACGCCGTGTTCTCAAAAACCACATAGAAAAATTAGGCAAATCATGAAAAATCAACACAACATATCGCCCGATGACCTTTTCAGGGAAAATCTGAATGGTTTTGAAGCGCAGTATGAAGAAAAAGGCTGGGAAAAAATGTCAGCCATGCTCGATAAAAGCGAAACCAAGCGCCCCTTTTTCTGGTGGTTTTACAAAAACAAAAAAAACAGTCTCATCTCATTAATAACACTCATTATGATAATCTCAACCGTAATAATAGCATTGCAATTTGTAACATCTGGTATGGATAAATCAACCCTTGCAGCCAAAGAAAAAATTCAAATAGAATCCAACAAACCTGGAAATGAAAATAAATTTTATTCTCCGTTAAAAAATACAAAAATGGCAGAACAAAATGAAACGCATGTTTCCAAAACAGCAGGTGAATCTTATTCCATACGCAGCAAAAAGGATGGCGAAATTGGAGGATCAAAAGAAAATTACAGTACAGTTTCTGCAGGGGATTTAAAGTATCAAAAACCAGCCATTTCCAACGTAAAAAATGAAGGAGGTATGCTTACAGTTTCTGAAACAAAAACAGTTGAAAATGTTGCTGAAGCCAACCCAATTTCTGCACCTGATTCCACTGAGTCTACAGCAACCAAAACTGCCACACAAAATCCAACAACGCCTCTCAACACGACCATCTCCAAAACACTTGCCATGCCGCAATTGCCCAAGCCTAAATCTACAATTGTATCCAAAAAGGACTATGGCAAATTTGACGGTCCATTCCGCGGCGGGTGGATAGGCATTCACTATACATCCCAGTATCCTCAAACACCTGTTTTGCAAGATAGCTGGCGCCAAAATGCAGGATTCAATTTTCAATTCATGTCCCGCAATCTTACCGGTCGTCGCGATTTCTCAGGCTATTTGGGCTTCGATTTCGGCATGCAATTTACTGGCAGAGGCGAAAAATCAGGTATCGTTTTAGACAATAAAAACGTGGATAGTGGATTTACACGTCTGAGCAACCACAGCCTAGATTTGTTTGCCCGCGGGCATTTTGAATACGACAAATTCAGGTTGAAGCCCTACTTCAATGTATTCGCCGGTCCTCGTATTTTTTCTACCAGTCAATATACTGAAGCTTACCACCAAAGTACCCAATACGAAAACAGCAACAACACCAATGCATTTTCTAGCATGAGTTGGATGTACGGCGCTGGAGTGGGTTTAAGATATCGCTTGGGAACTTCTGTTTCCTTGGACATGCGTTATGAATTTATGCAAGGCACTGAAACCAGTTTGGTGAACATAGACAAATCAACCTTCAATGGGCTGAGTTACAATTTAAATAAATTCAGGGTAAAACCAGCGTATACGCAGTTTAAAGTGGGCTTTTTATTCGATGTAGGTTCTGAAGAAGAAGAGCAGCACAAGGATCAATCGGAGGAAGTTACAGAATACTACCAATACGATTCTACGACCCAAACATATACCAAAGTAAATTGCCACTGTAAACAATGGACGGTTTCCGATACCAGCGGTGAAGATTCAATCATCGTTGTTAAGAAAGCTAGAAATTATTATCCTATTTACGACCCTAATTATACTCCCAACAACACTGGTGGACGCAGCGGATCTTTCCCTTCAGGAAGCGGAAGCGGAGGAAGTAGCGGAGGAAAAGGAAGTTTCCCTGGCATCAAACCAGGAGGCGGAGGAATCAAACCCAAAAGCTAAAATTGATTTCATTTCCTGTTCTAAAATTGAAAATGCCGATGATTCATCGGCATTTTTTTATTGGTATTTATATGAATGAAAAAATAGGGTAATTCTTTGGCAATTGAATATTACGCTAAAATTTTAACTGAAACACATTTTAATTATTGCTAACAACTTCAATCTAGGCTGCAAATGTTGCAACCCGGGCTGGCCCCTTAGAGAAAAAATTTCGCCACGCCCCGCCGCGGCGGGGGCGTGGCAAACAAAATGAAGGATTTGCGCAGTGGCAGGAATTGTGCATTGGCTTTGGCAAGCTAAGTCGCTGCCAGTTTTTACTAGTAAACCAGCTGTTTACCGCTAAACCCCGTTGGTAAAAACCTCAGCGAGTTGGCGAAATGTCAAAAGGTACAAACAAGTTTTTTTTGGAAATGCATCTTGACCTAACCGATTGCGATGTATACCTTTCGTTTATTAAGATGAAAGTATGTATCTAGATATTTATTGAGTTTTGGTGTGAATTTTCATTGCTTCAACCTTTCTCCATTTGAGAATAGAAAAGGGCAAAGAAAGCCCCGGGTGTGAAGATCCACGAATTTGTTTTAAGTAACTAAATAAACTATTTGTTAAACTGAATCTAATTTAACATTGATTTTGCAACACAGCCAACGCTATTTAAAACTTTCATTTTGCGATTTCAACTATGTTGTTATATTTGCCGCATGCCACTTCAAATATCTTTAATCGCAGCCGTAGGTGAAAATCTAGAATTGGGCGGCGAAAATCAACTTCTTTGGCACTTGCCTGATGATTTTGCCTGGTTTGTAGAACAAACAAAAGAACGTACTTTGATTATGGGTAGAAAAACGATGGAAAGTTTAGGTAAACCCTTAAAAAATCGAAGAAACATTGTGGTTTCGCGCACACAATCCACAGTACCCGAAGGTTTTGAACTTTGTCGGTCTTTGGAAGAAGCTTTGGAAGAAGCCAAAGAAACAGAAGCACTTGAAATTTTCATCATTGGTGGCGGAGAAATTTATCGCCAAAGTTTAGATTTTGCAACCCGATTGTACATCACCCGTGTGCATGCCGAATTTCCGAAAGCAGACACGTTTTTCCCCGTGTGGGATGCAAGTTGGGATGTTACCTATTTTAGACACCATCCTGCGGATGTAAAACACATGTATAGTTTCGATTTTATTATTTTGAAAAAGAAATCCCCGCAATAATTTTGCGTACTTTAATTTATATTTTACTCGTTTTTACTGCATTGGATTTAAAATCTCAGGATTCGGTATTTCATATTCAAGCATTTAAAATAGTTGGCAATGTAAAGACAAAAGAAACCGTAATTTTAAGAGAACTCGGAAAAAATATAGGGGATACCGTTCAAAATTTAATTCCAACGGCCATTGTTTGGCAAAAACGAATTTCTGGTCTTGTATTATTTAACTATACACATGTAGAGTTGAAAAGGGATACAGTTTTTATAGAAGTTGTGGAAAGGATTTATATTTGGGGTTTACCAAAATTAAGCTGGGCTGACCGTAACTTTAGCGTTTGGTGGCAAACCAAAGACCTCAGGCGTTTGGTTTACGGTGGTACTTTGTTTTTCAATAATATTAAGGGAGAAAACCAAGATCTGGTTGTTACATTATTAAATGGTTATAACAGGTTGGCCGAGTTAACGTATCTTTACCCTTTTGCGTTTCACAACCATGGATACGCTTTTACAGGAAAAGCAGGTTATTGGACAAACCATGAATTGTGGAGCAAAACAATAAACAATAAACTTCAATTTACTAAAACTTTAGATAGAATTGCACAACAAAATGCATATTTAAGTTTTATTTTAAAAAAACGTTTAAATTATTTCAACAGAATGGAATATAATACTTCAACCTCTTGGATATCTATCAATCCAAACGCAATGCTGCAAAACAATTCGTATTTGGCTTTTGGTAACAAACAATACCAAACAGATTTGCAATTTGAATTTATTAGGGATACACGAAACCAACGCGATTATCCTACACAAGGAATGTTGCTTAGAGCAGGTATTAAAAACACATTAATAGGTTGGGGTAAATTAACACAATTTAATTTCACCCCTTTTATCAGAGCTTCTCGGTTTTTTGTATTGAACAAGAACAATTCATTGGCAACCGGGATTTATTCAAGGTATACATTCGCTAGTAATTTACCCTATATGTTGTCCAGGCAATTGGGGTATCAAACAGATTATGTGCGTGGTTATGAACCTTATGTAGCTGATGGACGAGGCTTTGTTTTGGGTAAACTTGCATTCAGACATGCTTTGGTGAACAATAAACTTTTGAATTTCGGCAACAAGAAACCTCTAAAAAATTACAAAAAAGTACCTTTTAGCCTTTGGTTTAATATCTTTGCAGATGCAGGTAAGGTTATTACGCCTACTACTGAAGCCTCCAATTCTTTAAACCGGATATGGCAATACGGAACTGGAACCGGATTAGATGTAATAGCATGGTACAGCGCCATGGTGCGAATTGAATACAGTTTCAACGCTATGGGAAATGGAACTTTTAATATCGCGTTTTTAAATGCATTCTAAAAAATGAAAATAGGAATTTATGCCAAATCGGTTCGCGACAACAAACACGAAATTGGATTTTCGATGCTGTGCAATGCCCTAGCCGAGCAAGGCCACGAAATTTTTTGCACACAGTCGCTGGTCGATTATATTCATATCCACCTGTCACCAAATTTTCCCGTAAAAGCTTTTGATTTTGTAGATGCCAAAGATCCCTGGCTAGATGCACTTATTTGTGTAGGTGGCGATGGTACTTTGCTCGAAACTTTGTCGCTGGTTAGAGACAGCAATGTGCCTGTTTTAGGTTTAAATACGGGTAGACTTGGGTTTTTGGCTGGAATGTCCGTGGACGGCATTGGGAAAGCGATTGGCGATATTCAAAAAGGCAATTTTACGATTGAAAGCAGAAGCCTTTTGCATTTGGAAACTTCTGTACCCGTTTTCGATTACAATTTTGGTCTGAATGATTTTGTAATTCATAAAAAGGAAACTTCTAGTATGATTGTGGTGCATACTTACCTCAACGGCGAATTTTTAAATTCCTATTGGAGTGATGGATTGATTGTTAGCACACCTACAGGATCTACAGGTTATTCATTAAGTTGCGGTGGCCCAATCATTTTTCCAAAGTCAGATACTTTTGCCATTACGCCCATTGCACCGCATAATTTAAATGTGAGGCCAGTTGTGGTTTCAGACAATGTGGTCATTTCTTTTGAAATTGAAGGTCGTGCCAGCAGTTACCTTACCAGTTTGGATGCCCGAAGCAATGCCATTGCTGGGAACGTGCAAATGGCGGTGCGGAAGGCAGATCATGCGCTGCAATTGATTCGCTTGCCAGAAGACAATTATATGGACACCCTGCGCAACAAACTCAATTGGGGTTTTGATCGCAGAAATTAAATAACCTTTCATGAAAAATTGTTTCACTTTGATTACCCTCCTTTTATTTTTGATAGTAGGGAAAATTCAAGCGCAGCCCGTTCCAAAAATAGGCACGGATTTTCATTTGGAAATTGCCAATTGGAATATAGAGTGGTTCGGAAGCACCTCTTACGGACCTTCGGATGAAGTTTTACAGAAAAAGAATGTGTTGTCTGTGCTAAAAAATACAGATTTGGATATTTGGGGATTGTGTGAAGTTTCTAGCGCTTCTGCTTGGGATTCGCTTAAGGCCAATATGCCTGAATATGGAGGTATAATTTCCACTTGGAGCCAAACACAAAAAACCGCCATTCTCTATAAAAAAAGCACATGCAAACTTTTAAAATCCGGTAACATTCTCACAACTTATTCCAAGGAATTTGCCAACGGAAGGACACCTCTACAAGCAACAATTGTATATGCAAATAATTCCTTTGCAGATACAATTGTATTGATACAAATCCATTTGAAAGCCAATGTAGGTGTGGATACTGCGAAACTCAATTCCTTAAACAACCGAAAAAGCAGCGCTGCATTGCTTAAAGGGTATTTAGATACGTTTGCAATAAACAAAAAGGTAATTGTATTGGGCGATTGGAACGATGACCTAGATGTAAGCGTGTATAACAATTTAAAAACGCCATTTGATACTTTGTTGAAAGACGTTTCACGCTATTTTTTTGCAACAGAAGCTTTGACTAATTCGGGGCAGCAAAGCACTGCATCTTACCCCAATATGATTGACCACCAATGCATGAATTTGGTCATGAAAAAAGGTTTTATGAAAGATTCTTGCCGGTTAATGAAGGCCAATACTTGGATCACAAGTTATGCTACCAATACTTCAGACCATTTTCCAGTGTATTCAGTTTTTGATTTTCATAATTTGTATGTACAACAATTGCGAAAAGAACCCAATTTGTTTTATGACAACGGCGAAACCATTGTTTGCAAAACACCCATTTCTGGAGCTATGTTCACAGTATTTAATGCAGCAGGAACTCTTATTTGGGAAGGCAAAAATTTGAATCAATGGGTTGTCTCTCAACCAGGATTGTTTGTGATCCATATGCGCACCTCCACTGAAACATTTGCCCAAAAAATAGAAATTATTCGTTAAAATTATGTACCTGAAGCATTGGAAAAAATTAATTTGGATACCCATTTTTTTATTATTAGGATACGGCATTTGGTTTGTGTTAAAATTACGTATTTATGATATTAAGGTTTCCGCAAAACCGCTAACCAACGAAATTTGGGAGGCAGGTTGGGTAAGGTTAAAAGGCAATTCTACGGTGCAGTTTCCTACCCAAATTTTGGGAGAAAAATCAGATAGTATTGGCTGGCCTTTGGGAATTAATATAATCTCTAAATCTGATGCAGATACTGCCAATTTTACTTTGTCTTGGCCTCAAAACACGCTGCCTTTGCAAGTTGTTAAAATCTGGAAGGATGGATTTGCCTACGCCAAAGTATTAAGATACCAAATTGCGAATACTGATGATACTGTATTTGCCTGGGATGAAAATTACAATTTGTTTTTGCGCATGGACAATCCAAATGACAAAACAAGACACAGCGAAATCTACAAGGAAAATTTCGACGAAAACAATATTGTTTTAACCTTAGAGAAACCCAATCCAATAAAAATAGTAGCCTTATGGGAAAATTATTTAATCAAAGGGGAAACAGATGGCAAAGTGGTAAAAATTACGGTGCCACGTGCTGCAACAAAAATTGGAAAAAGCCTCATCAGGGTATGGGTTTGCGACAGCACTTCGGCAAGTAGAACCTGCGAAATACCCTTGAATTATGGAATTATTCAAACCAAGATGAAACCCATACCAAAGAAACATTGGAGCAGGGAAAGTGGCAATTTAAGTTTGTTTTATTCGGTGGTAAATTTGAATTCTGGAATTGGTGCCACGCAAGATTTTATAGCTAAAATGGAAACCCTTTTGCAAGACGAAAATTACGTACCTGTAATTGTACACGGAGATATGCGCGGCATGCATGTGCAGGAAAATGTAAATGCCATTGTTTGCAGTTATTTTGGTAAAAAAATAGTATGTGTTTTCAATGCCAATGCAGATTACAAAAACATTGTTTTACCCATTAAAGGCGATTTGAAACACAGCAGCAATGGAAATGTTTTCAAACAAAAGGGCAATAATCTTTTGTTTGCGTTAAAAGGAAAAAGTTGGGAGATATTGTATTGAACGCATATCTGCGGCATCTAATTTAACGAATGATTGGTCTCAGTTTGCTTTTAAGTTTTAAACAATGCAGGATTCAAGTTAGCAAACAAAAGACCAACCACGAGAGCCATCCTAGTCTGACTGTTTTTGTGAACCCAAGTATTAATTATCTCCACCGTTTGAATAATGATTGATTCTTGCCTAAATTGCACCCTCACATGAGCACAGCATTTCAGGCGTATAGCCGCGACGAGCAAATATTTTCCTTGATACAACAGGAGTTGAAAAGACAGGAAGAAGGAATAGAACTGATAGCCTCGGAAAACTTTGTGAGCAAGCAAGTTATGGAAGCGATGGGTTCTGTACTTACCAACAAATATGCAGAAGGACTGCCCGGCAAGAGGTATTATGGCGGTTGCCAAGTGGTGGACCAAATAGAACAAATAGCCATAGATAGACTGAAAGAACTTTTTGGTGCTGTATGGGCAAATGTGCAACCCCATAGCGGTGCGCAAGCAAATGCGGCAGTAATGCTTGGGATTTTGAAACCTGGTGACCAGATTCTGGGGTTCGACCTTAGCCATGGTGGGCATTTAACCCATGGCAGCTCGGTTAACTTTTCTGGAAAATTGTACAAACCCGCTTTTTATGGAGTAAACAAAGACAGCGGCCTGATAGATTACGAGCAAATGGAGGCCCAAGCAAAATTACTGAACCCAAAACTCATCATTTGCGGAGCCAGTGCCTATAGCCGCGATTGGGATTATGCGCGCATTCGCCAAATTGCCGACAGTGTGGGCGCCATGGTTCTTGCAGACATTGCCCATCCAGCGGGAATGATAGCCACAAAATTGTTAAACAATCCACTTCCACATTGCCATGTTGTTACCAGTACTACCCACAAAACATTGCGTGGACCGCGTGGTGGTATTATTATGTTGGGTAAAGATTTCGAAAATCCCATGGGAGACAAAACGCTAAAAGGCGAAATAAAAATGATGAGTGCAGTTTTGGACGGTGCGGTTTTTCCAGGCACGCAAGGCGGGCCGCTGGAACATGTAATAGCAGCCAAAGCGGTGGCTTTTCGTGAAGCATTGTCGCCCGAATTTGCGGTTTACCAAAAACAGGTAAAAGCCAATGCATCTGCACTCGCCAATGCCATGGTGGCAAACGGATATTCCATTATTTCTGGGGGTACAGACAACCATTTAATGTTGATAGATTTAAGAACAAAAAGTGCAGATTTAACCGGTAGACTTGCTGAAGATACCTTGGTAAAATGCGATATAACGGTAAATAAAAATACCGTTCCTTTTGAAACCAGAAGTCCATTTGTTACATCAGGATTTAGATTGGGAACCGCAGCCATGACCACAAGGGGTATGGTAGAAAAAGACATGGAAACCATCGCGACATTAATAGACCATGCCTTAACCAAATACGACAATGAAAGCGAATTGGAGGTTGTAAAACAATCTGTGCGAGGTATGATGCACAAATTTCCTTTGTATTTGTAAATGCAAAAATTGCGCATTAAACAGGGCTTGCAACCTTTGGGCTTTGCCTTGTTTTTATTGTATTTTATCATTCCCAATAAGGCAGTATCTATTCCATTGTTTTGGGCGGGCATATTGTTTTCAGTAGCGGGTTCAATTGTGGAAATTCAAAATTTTCTAAAGCTTCCTGCAAAGCGAAAAAAGGGAAAATTTATATTGGTTATTCCAGGAATTATTGTAAAAATATTGTTAATTGTTTCAATTGCCCTTCGGGTTTACGAAGTAAAGTATTCGGTATTTATTTTGTTGGGCGTTATCGTTTTGGCAATCGTTTGGAGTGCATTTTCTGTATTTTATAAACCCCATAATGCCAGTGACGAAGGCATACTGGACGCACCAGAATGATGTAATTAACTTTGCGTTCCCTGCGCCTCTTCGTGATTTTTTTATATTGGAAATAGAATTTAACTTAGCCCAAAAAAACGTTTTATTTCTTTCCAAAAAATACCAGAAAGAAAGGTAACCACAATATACGACGCACATGCAAATAACAACCCCAAAATCCCTTCAAAAACGCCTTGTGTAAAATAAAAAACACTTACACTTAAAATCAACCACAAAATTAAATTTCCAAATCGCAGCCAAATCCATTGAAATGCATTTAAAGAATAACCGCGCAGAATGCAGCCAATGGCAAAGGCAGATTGGGTAAAAAGGCAACTGTACGCAGCGCCCCAGGCTCCATATTTGGGTATGAAAACAAAATTCAAACCGATATTTACTGCCATACAAGTTATTGCTAAAAACGAAAGAAATTTAACCCGATGGGCCGCTGTTAACCATGTTCCAAAAATGTGCACCAAGGCCATGGGAATAAAGCAACTCATCAATGGAATAAATATTTGGAGGGCCTTTAAAAATTCCGACTCGTCGGCATAACTTTTTTTGTACAACAATTGCAATATTTCATGTCCAAAAAACGAGGCCCCCAAAACGGCTGGCAAAGCCACAAAAAGCACAATTCGGGTATTGAGCCAAACCATAGAATCGGTGTTTTTATTTTCGGAAAGGGTGCGGCTAAAAACAGGCAACAACATGGTGCTGATGAGGGATGAAAATATCAAAGCAGCGTCTAATAATCTAAAACTTTGGGCATACAAACCCGCTTCAGCATCGCTGTTTTTTGCAAGACTGTGAATCATCCAAGCATCAATTCGCGTAAATACAGACATGGCAAATGCAAGTACGGCAAACCAAGCGGTTTGTTTAATTAGCGTTTGTATTTTTACATCATCCACCAGGGGGAGTTTGCTTTCTTGTTTTCGATAAGCAAAAAAAGCAGCCGATGCACAGGCAATGGCATAACCCACGGTTTGGGCAGACAAGAATATTAATATTCCATCCCGGCCTTTAAATTGGGTACTGTAAATAAAAAAAGCGCAAATAAAAATAGCAACGGTTCGGTCAATTACGCTAACAATAGAGTCTGTTTTAAACATATGTCTGCCTTGCAAAACGGCACGAAAGAACAAGGTAAAACCGGCTAAAAATTGGTTTGCCACAACAAGGAGAAGTATGAGTGGATCAAAATTTTGCCACATGCCCAGTCCCAAAACCATGGCTATATATCCGAGTCCCAGAAAAAACCGCAAGCGCAAAATGGGCTTTGCAACCGCAGGATTTCCAGAACGACCTACTGATGCAGATACATAATTGTTCAATCCAAAATCGAGAAGAATATTAAACAACAATCCGAAATTGAATATAATAAAATAGCGCCCGTACCATTCATCGCCAAGGTTAATTTGGGTTAAACGTTCGATCCAAAAAATCCAAATGGGTTTAATGAGCCAGTTTAGGGCTTGCAGTAGAAAAAGATTGCCAAGAAATTTTCTTTGCATAAAAAGGCAAAGATGCTTAAAAAATTTATGAAATAAGCATACAACAAAAACATGTCCTTCCATTTTCCGTTGTAATTTTGCACTCCCATGCATTATATAGAGCCATATTACAACTGGCTGCATATCTATAACTCTAGTGAAGATAGCCTTTCCCCGTTTTTTGAAAGGGAGCATAGCGAGTTTATCTTCGAGAATGCGGTTTACAATTATCTCATACATCCGCAATGGGATACTTTTGGATCGCTTACCCTTTATATAAAAATCATTTATGTCGACTACCAAGATGGATTTGCCATAATCGAAATGATTGGCGAATGGAACGATGCTTTGTATAACGACATTATGCTTTTAAAAAGAGAAATTATAGAGTTGTTGTTGGCAGAAGGCATCAATAAATTTATTTTGATAGGTGAAAATGTGCTAAACTTTCATGCCAGCGACGACAGTTATTACGAAGAATGGTTCCAAGAAGTAGAGGATGGGTGGATTGCTTTGGTAAATTTCAGGGAACATGTTTTGGATGAATTTAAAAAAACCCATATCGATTTTTATGTAAATTTTGGAGGCGAATTGGATGACATTGAATGGAGAAAATTGGTTCCGAGTCAACTGCTAAGTCGCATAGAAAAAACCATTGACCTAAGATTGGGATAATTTATTTTCCCTCTAAAATCCGAATATCGTCTAGGATATATTGCATAGCATAGTGTTTAAGCAGTCAAAATAAATTAAATGTGAATAACTTCGATTGATGCTTTACGTTACGTTACTTTACTTTACTTAGCTGTATGAAAAAGCAAATACTTTTTGGATTTGTAGCTTTTTTTGCATTGTGCAATGCCAAAGCAACAAACCTACAGCCACCCACTGAACTGAATTTTGATCCTGCAATCTCGGAAACTCAAAAGACCCAAGAAATTGAAATTTCAGGTAACGCGGTAGTGGTTGATTTCGCACGGGGTTGGCGAATTACCTGCAAACCACACTCTACTTGGTGTGTTAAAATTACCGTTATGCCAAATGGAAAGGTGGACATACTGTGTGATGATGGACACCATTGGGTTTTGGGTGCGGGCAGCCCAGTTCCTCCAGTTGTGCCGTCAGGCGATGACACAACAATTGATATTCAAGCAAGTCAAGTCGAACCGTAATGAACCTAACAACATGGCTAAAAACAGCAAGATTTATCTTCCTGTTTTTTATTTATCAAACTAGTTTTGCTCGGGGAAAAGCAGACTTAATCGTTTATTTGGTTTACACCAACACAGATTGCGGCAATTGCAGTTTGTACCTAAAGTCATTGTCAAAGCAACTTGAAAATGAAAATATATCCTATTCCTATGTCACAAATAGCAACACCAATGAAGTTGAAAATAGTGAAATAGAATTTTATCGAAAGTCAAAGGCGAAAGTTGAAAGAATTGATGAAATTAGGAACAAATATTTATTTTTGGAGAATGGAATATTGGTATTTTATAAAGATACTTTGTTGCTGAATAAAAATGCGAAGAGTTTCCTAAAGGACAATAATTTATTTCAATTGCATTGGCTCAACCTTGTTGAATTGAGGGTTGAAAGCAATCCCTTTATTTCTAATAAAGAAATGCATATTGGAACGTCAGAATTCTGTTCTCCTATAATTCGTGATGATAATTTGTATTTCTACAACATTGAATCTAGCGAGTTAATAGAAAAAAATAGCCAAAAAGAAACAATAAGAACATGGAATATAAATAATCACTTTATTCAAAAGCAAACAGTAGAACTTTTCAGTATTAGTGACGATTATATAAGGTCTTTAGATTTGGAGGTATTTGAAATTTCACGTGTTTTAAAACTAAATAACGGGTTTGTTGCTTTTGGAACTTTTAAAGATACGGTTCATAAGAACAATTACGGGATAAAGGTGAAAACATCATGTTTCGCATTCAAATTAGACGATTCTTGTAGAATTCTTGACCATCAGGTTTTTCCTGAAAATTTTAGCGTGTTTACAGAATTTCTTGATAACTACAGTGATTCTAATACTCACTTGTATTATGAGTTTATGAATTCTTCTGGGATTATCAACTATGATTTGGAGATGATGGATTATAAAATTGTAAATGAGGAAACATATTCTGGTGAGGAAATCCATTTCCCCATTAAGTCAGGGAAAGGAATAATGTACAACAGCGGCAGTGGGAAGGTTTATGATATAAATCTGAGAAAAGTTATAGATTTGAAAAAATCTGTCGGATTGCAAGATATAGACCCTTTACTTAAGCGAAAAAAGACGAATCATTTTATCTTTATTTCTAAAATAGATAAATATTTTATTTCTACGATGCCATTTGATTCGGAAAATATAGAAATGTGTATCTATAATTCATCAGGTTTTAAAATATATAAATGGAAAGTAGCTTTTAAAAAACCTGCAAATACATTCATATTTTACAACAATGTAAAAAACGAAATTTATTTAATTAACTATGTCACTTTAGAAATGTATAGAATAATTTAACTTACTTTTATTCTCCCTCTAAAATCCGAATATCGTCTAGGATATGTTGCATATCCAATTTTACCGTACCATTGTAAATACCGCGAATGTGAAGGTTTTTGTCAATAAGCAAAATGTGTTCGGTGTGCAAAAATTCGTTAGAATCCAATGCAAAACCTGCTTCCTCTTCGGCAAAGAAAGACTGCCTAGCCAAGGTGTATATTGTTGACTTATTGCCTGTAAGCAAGTGCCAGAGCTTGGCATCCAGTTCATTGTCCACTTCATAGGTTTTCAGAGTGGCTATGGAATCCTTCCAAGGCATTACACTGAAAGATAAAATTTGCGCTGTTCTATGTAATTTCAGTGAATCCTGAATGCCCAACAAATTATGGGTCATTTTAGGACAAACGCTGCCACATGTAGTAAAGAAAAAGTTCGCCAATGTGATATGTCCTTTTAAATCGTTCTCAGAAAATATTTTTCCATTTTGGTCGTAAAAAGCAAATGCAGCAATGGAATGCAGCTCTTTGGGAAATGATTTATCGGTTTTCCAATGTGGTGTAAAATCGGGTGTGTTATAATAAGGCAGTGTTGCATGTTTTTGTGGATTCGAGCATGCCAAAAAACTAAAAACAACAACAAGTATGTATAAAATATTATTTTTCATTTTACAGTATTGCTTTTTATCGTATCACAATCTTTTACGCCTTGTAGCCCATATCTTCGGCCATTTAAAACCGTATAATTCATTCGGATATTTCCATTTTCATACCACATTTTTTGCCCTCCACTTTCCTGTCCCTTTTCATAATTAAAATCTCGGATTAAAATTCCTTTATCGGTCCATTCTTTTTGGTTTCCTTCTGCGATATCGTTTTTAAAATGATAAACGAAACGCTTGCTTCCATCGCGCCAAAAACCCAAATGCTCCCCAGTTTTTTTCCCCAAATGATAATAACGATTTGCCCGTACCATTTGGTTGTCATAGAATTCTACACTCGAACCTTCTTGCAGTCCGTTGGCATAAAATTCTAATAGATTGGTGTCTCCCGTGCTGTTGTATTGTAAAAAAACACCAGTAAAAGGGTTGCCTTTAAAAAGCAATTTGCCGTTTTCATGCACAATGCCAGGATCGTTGCTGCGTATGGTAATTTGAGAAGTTTTCTGACAACCCCCAAAAGCAATAATCAAGCAACAAATAAGTGAAACTTTCAAAGCAGTATTGAAAGTCAAATTTACAATATTTATTTTGAAACTGTACCTGCTGTTCCAAAAAATGCATCACCGTTTATGTAAGGGTCTGCGCTGGTTATATGGTAATGGTAAATTCCGTTTGGATAGTCAGCAGTGGCGCAGGTATGGCCATGGTAAACATCCAAATCACCGTTGACAATGGTTTTTCCGTTTTCTAGGGGTCCATAAACTGGGAAACCGTCCAACAAAAATCCAAGCAGTGCGCTTTTGCCATTGTTTGTGGTGAGCCAAGTAGGTTCAATGTGGTAGTGATAATCTCCCCCTGGCGCTGGGTGACCGTTGTATTGATCGAAAGAGTTGATTTCACCACTCAATGCCACATGGCCTGCTGCATATTGGTTAAAGATGGGAATCCCATTTAAAGATACTCCCATAGGTCCCATGGGGGTTGCAGTTTTGATGGTGGCTTCTTTTGGATTTAATGGAATGCGAAAAGTGTAGTTCATTTGAGAAATAGTATTCGGGTTTTGTTTCCAAGCGCTGTTGCTGCCATTGTAGTCTTCGAATTTGCTGCTTTCCCATGCAGTTCCTTTGTAATAGGGCGATTTATGGTCAGAAATACCTGTCGTTTTTATCACTACAAAATCGCCATCCAAATAAATATCGGTAGCCCCGTATATTTTTTTGTATATGGCCAGGGCATCCTTGGTTTGATTGTTATTGTTGGTTGTTTTCTTCTTGCAAGCGCCTAATCCATTCAAGCTTAAAAAAACGGCTATAACTGAGCATAATTTAAATAGGATTTTCATTTTCTATAATTTGTTTTTATTATCGATTGGGTCCATTTTTACCAGGTCTTCTGCCTTCATTTCTTGCATGCATTGTGTGAATAATATCATCTATTAATTTGTCGAATGATGCTTTTTGATTTGCATTGCAAATGAATCTAATTTTCCTAAAATGATCAAATGTTATGCTATCGCGATATACCGCTAAATATGAAATTTTTGTCAATAGTACTTGTAAATCATTTTTGTTTATTGAATCTGATTTCAATTTTTCAAAATAGGCATCGTGCAATACTTTATTTTGCAACTCAAAATCTTCCATACCATGGCGATGTTCTTTTTTCAATTGCTCAAATTTATCTATTTGTGTTTCATCGAGTTTTAAGCCTTCTATTATAATTTTATCTACTGGTGGAGGGCCCTTTGGCCTGCCCATCGGGAAAGAATTTCGCTGTCCTAAAAAAAGAAAGCCTAGGGTTCCAAGATTTAAAATCAACAGCCCAACTATTCCTATTACCAACAGTTTTTCCTTTTTCATAATCAATAATTGTAAATGGATTCATTGTCCGAATTCAAACCATATTCTTGCACTAAATTCTGCATTGCATTTTTATAAGGAATTCCAATATAGGCCTTGTTTTTCCAGGCATAGGTGTTTGCCAGAACCAAGAATGCAACCGATGCAGCAATATACCAAATTGTTTTGCTAGAAACATAAGCATTTTCTTTCGTTGAAGTTTCAATTTTTTCAATCAAATGGTTCCAGAGTTTAGGATTCACAGAAACCTGCTTCATGCCATCCATACTTTTTAGGATGTCATCAGAATTAAATTTGGCCTTGTTTACCATGGGTTTTATGCTTGTTTAGACGATGCTTCGTTTTCATTCCTGCTTTAAGAATTTAAATATTTTTCGATTTTCTTTTGAAGATTCTGTTTGGCTCTGTGCAATATAGATTCAACTGCACCTACAGAGATATTAAGGACTGATGCAATTTCTATATTTGTACTTTGTTCCATTTGCTGCAATAAAAAGACAGTTTTTTGTTTTTCAGGCAATGTTGCAATGGCAGAAAATAAAATTTGCGATTTCTCTTTGTTTTCTAACAATATTCCAGGGTGTATAAAATCTGTAAGCGCCAATGTTTCATTAAGCGATACTTCATTGTTGGAATCTCTTTTTTGACGCTTTTTATATTTTATTTTATCCAAACATTTATTCACAGCAATGCGGTATACCCATGTAGATATTGCTGCATTTCCTAGAAAATTATGCGCAGATTTGTGTATTTCTAAAAAAACATCCATGGTTGTTTCTTCTGCATCCTCGGCATTTTGCAAATAGGAAAGAGCAAGGTTGTAAACCGAATTAGCGTGTGTTTTGTATAATATTTCAAGTTCCGCGTTATCCAAGAATTACATTTTTGGACGACAAATATGAGTTTTTCCTGTGAAAATTTGAAATCTAGAAACGCACAGTTGAAAAATTGGTGTTAATTGAACACTTCCAAATGCATTATTTCATCTTTTGTAAGTTCAGTTTCTCCGGGCTTTAGGCCTTCAAATGCTGGTTCGCATACTAAATAGGGCTTGCCAAAATATTTAAAAGTAAAACCAGGCGCTTTCTCTGGCAATTCAATGGCACAGCAAACGTGGGTTGCACTTTTGCTATAAAGCATAACCGTTTCGGCGCCTAAATACTTATTCACCAAATAGCAGAATAAGGCAGCTTTGTCTTCGCAATCGATATATTCATCGGCCATGGTCTGTTCTACGAAATTTCGTTTTTCAGATTTCCGATAATCAGCATCCGCTTTATAAGGGAAAGCATTTTGTACCAAAGCCAGTATAAAGGTTAGTTTCTCGCCATACGTCTTGTTTTTTAGCCATATTTCCAAACTATCGTCCATGGATTTTTGGGCTTCTTCAGATGGGGCTAAGGTGTATAGATAAGACCCAATGCGAAAAGAAGGCAGATCATTTAAATAGTTTACCACATCAGAATTGTATTTGGTATTTAATGTAAATGTTTGATTGCCGTAGCTAAAAGTGCGTGTTTTGCTTTTTATTGTATGGCCTAATAGTGGCGTATTGTACATATCTAACTGCAGCGCTTCTGCGGCAGAATCTTGCATCAATTGTAGGCGGTAAATCTCTAAGCTAGCATATTGAATTTTATCCACACTGGCACTTACATATTTTTTCCCTTGGTGCGTAATTGCAAATCCCCCATCCGGACTATTTTCCATGCGCACAAACAAATTAAAATATGCGGTGTTTCCTCCAAGTACCGCATCCACGCCGCCTTGCCGCAAGCCATACCATACTATGGCTTTTCTAAAGTTATTGGTTTGTTTTGGAAAGCAACTGGCAGAGAAATATTTAAGCAATTGAAAATATCCAATGTTGTCTAAAGAAAAATCTTTGCTTTGTTGCCTTAACTCATCAATGGTTTCGTTGAGTTTTAATTTATGGATTTCATTGAGGTTGCGGCTCACCAGAATATAGTCGAAATTGTTTTCAGGAAATGAAAAATCAATCAACTCATTGGGAATGTTTACCGTAACGGTTTTGCCATAGAATGGAAATTGCCAACGGGTCTTTTCGGCTTTGCCAAATAGTGGAAATGCAAACAAGGCGATGGATAATATTTTGACGAGAGCAAGCCGCATTGTAAAATTTAACGCCAAAACTATGCCGAATATTCCAATTTTCACTTAAAATTGACATTTTATTATACTTTTTCTCTCTTGGGTTTTGCTTACATTTGTGCTCTTTTTGGACAATCAGTATGGGAATGAAAGAACTCCAGTTTAGAGAAGCATTGCGCGAAGCAATGCAGGAAGAGATGCGACGCGATGACCGCGTATTTCTTTTGGGCGAAGAAGTTGCAGAATACAACGGTGCTTACAAAGTGAGCCAAGGCATGTTGGACGAGTTTGGTGCCAAACGTGTCATAGATACGCCAATTGCAGAGTTAGGCTTTGCTGGCATAGCGGTGGGTGCCGCATCCAATGGATTGAGACCCATTTGCGAATTCATGACATTCAATTTTTCTTTGGTTGCTATTGATCAAGTGATAAACTCAGCCGCCAAAATGAACAGTATGAGCAATGGGCAATTTACTTGCCCTATGGTTTTTCGCGGACCTACTGGCAGTGCTGGTCAATTGGGACAACAACATAGCCAAAACTTTGAAAATTGGTATGCCAATACACCTGGCTTAAAAGTGGTGGTACCTAGCAACCCAGCAGATGCAAAAGGGCTGTTGAAAACTGCCATTCGCGATGAAAATCCTGTCATTTTCATGGAAAGTGAACAGATGTATGGTTTCAAAGGTTTGGTGCCAGAAGAAGAATATTTAATTCCTATTGGTGTTGCATTTGTTGTAAAAGAAGGAACAGATGTTACTATTGTTTCTTTTGGTAAAATGATGCTAAGAGCACAAGCTGCTGTGGACGAGCTTTCCAAAGAAGGCATCAATGCTGAATTGATAGATTTGCGCAGTGTGCGCCCTATCGATTACGATACCGTCATTAAAAGTGTGAAAAAAACCAACAGATTGGTAATTGTGGAAGAAGCTTGGCCCTTGGCTAGCATAAGTAGTGAGCTAAGTCACATTGTACAAAAACGCGCTTTTGATTACCTAGACGCACCAGTGCATAGAGTTACCTGCATGGACACCACATTGCCATACGCGCCTACCTTCGTTGAAGCTTACCTTCCAAGTGTTGCTAGAATTATAGAAGCAGTTAAATCTGTTACTTATAAGGCATAAGCAAGCTTTATCTTTACCTTTTAGGATAAAGACTGGGGAATTTCAACTTTTTTAGCTATATTCGTTCGAGTAAATAGCGGCGAATTGAATTTTAAATCTTTTACAAGCATTTGTTTCTCTACAATCTTTGGTTTGTGTATTCCAAAGGTTTTTGGTCAATGCAATGCAGGTTTTAAATTTCAATCCAACATATGTAAAGGTTCAACCATTCAATTTTCGGCGAAGGATACAACCAAAGGCAGAAAATATGTTTGGGATTTTGGAGATCCATTTTCAGGTATACTAAATTCGGATTCTATAAAAAATCCTAGCCATTTGTTTAATGACAGCGGCCATTTTAAAGTAAAACTAATTGTTAAAGATACAAATTGTACAGATACCCAGTTTTTTACTGTCATAGTTTTTGCAAAACCGAAAGTTTCATTCACTTGGTCAAATGGCTGCGCCAATTTGGGAACCAAATACAAAAGCACCTTGATAAAAGGACCCGGTGATTCAATTTCCAAAACCATTTGGGACCTTGGAAATGGTTCAACATCTGCCGCTGCCAATCCTACAAAAACGTACACAGCTACAGGCACATATAAAGTAAAACTGAGGGTTTTTACAAAAGGGGGATGTGCTGACTCTGTTTCTCAAACGGTGGTAATTTACAAAAAGCCTACCAATAGCAGAAGTCCAGGCGTTTTATGCAAAAACGGACAAGCCAATTTTATCGCAGATACCATTTACAATGCCATTGCCTATAATTGGGATTTTGGAGATACCTCCTCTTTCACACAAAGAACTGTTTCTCATATTTATAAATCAGCAGGGATTAAAAAACCATTTTTAAAAGTGGATTTTGCAACTTCAAGCTGCGTTGTGCCTGTCGATTCTATTGTTATTCGATCTTTGCCAGACCCACAGTTTTCTTTGCCAAAAGATACATTTTGCTACAACGGAAACAACGTTTGCGTTAAATTTAAAAAATTAAAACCCAATATTAAAAGTAGAACAATCGTTTTTGACGACGGTTTTATTGATGATTTTTCACCTTTGTCAGATACCATAATTTGTCATAATTATAACGATACTTTGGGTGGAAAATACGCTATAACAGTAGAATTAATTGATACCAGTGGCTGCGTTGCTTCCATTACGAAGAAAGATGCCATCCTAGTTCACCGTTTGGTAAAAGCCAAGTTTCAGTACAATACAGGCAATGGATGTTTTAAGACCGGTGTACTTATAACAAACACTTCCAATCAAACACCCCCATTAATACAGAAATATAAGTGGAGCTTTGGCGATGGTGTTTTTGATTCATCAAATTGGAATAATGTAAAGCACACTTACACCGCAAATGGAAGTTTCAATGTAAAATTGAACATTCAAGACCAGTGGGGTTGTTCCGATTCATTTGTTGGAACCCAAGCGGTTAAAAATACAAGTTATTCGGTTGATGCAAAGTTGGATACCTTGCAAGGGTATTGCAGAAATAGCAATATTGCTTTTTTTAAACAAACGAATATTTCGGGGGCCACGATTCAATGGAATTTTGGCAATGGCAAAACTTCTCCTGTATTCAATTCTGCTATTTCTTATCAGAATCCGGGCATTTTTAAACCTTGGGTTTTGATTAGCAAGAATGGCTGTGACAGCATTACTTTGTTAGACACTGTGCTTATTCATGGCCCACAAGCCGCGTTTAGCAATGTTCAAAATCGATACCAATGTCAAATTAAAGACACCGTTTTTATGACCAATAGTTCGTGGTTGTTTTACAACAAAAGCGCGCAAGTTTTTTGGGATGCTGGGGATGGATTTGCAAATAACTGCGTGCTTGATACCAGGGCGGGAAATAACCTTGGAAACAACTGTAGATATTCGCAAGATTCTTTGTCTTTTAAACACATGTACCAAAAAGGAAAAGAAAATTGTTATTCCATAAAATTATTGGTTAAAGATACCATCTTGGGGTGCTCGGACAGTGTTTATTTGCCGGTTGCATTAATGGCGCCAATTGCCAAAGGTTTGTTTAGTCCCAGCAACCTTAAACCTTGTCCTGGACCAGGCAATGGCAAAGCAATTACATTTGATATAAACTTGCCGCAACCCAGTTGTGTAAAATATGCATGGTGGGTAATGTGGGATTCTTTGCAAGCCACAAAATCAGGAAATTTTGATTCATTGTGGTTGTTAAATTCAAGACAAAAAAATTACGATTATAAAAATTATGCTGGGGATAGTTTGGGAAATGTTACGATTGGTTTAATTGTAGAAAATGGATTGGACTCAAATGGACAAGTCTGCAGAGATACTGGTTGGTTTCATCATTTGTTAAAAGTGACTCAAATTAGCCCCAATTTTACATCGAATTATAATGCTGCCAATCAATATTGTCCAAATTCCAAATTTTCTTTTTTTCTTAAAGATTCCAATCAGAACAGTGGAACCAAATTTATATGGGATTATGGCGACGGAAGTACGGTTACAACCCAATCACAGGGATACAATTCTCATGTTTTTAAAAATTCAGGATCCTATAAAGTAAAACTCTCTGTGAGGGATTCGCTAGGGTGCTTTGTCGACAGTTCGATATTGTTAACGATAGGATTTAGTTCAGGTTTTAAAGTTTCAACTGCCTTAATTTGTGTTGGAGATACTGTGAGAATCACAGATCAAAATAGATATTACTATTGGAATTATCCATTTTGGAGTGATGCCAAACGCATTGCCGCAGGAAAAGAAAAGGTATATTACAACCTAGACGATGGATTGGGTTATCAAAATATCGGTCCAAATCCTGCATTTGTTTTTCACACACCAGGCACACGTAAAATCTCCATGATAGCTATTGACAGCACTGGATGTGTAGATACTTTAAAAAATGTATACAATATAGACGCCTCTGGTATTTATGCTGGAATAAAAGTTCCTTTTGATACGGTATTATGTGCGCAGAATTTAAAAATTAATTCATTGGCCACAACCATTGATTCCGCAAGTGGAAATAAACTTGGAAGCGATATAATAACAGCCTGGGAATATGCTTTTGGCAATGGATATTCAAACAGTTATTTGCCTAATCCTACCCGCTATTTTGCTACAAATTTATATAAAATTCGCCAAGTTGTTGTTAATAACCATGGGTGCAGAGATACTGCGTATAAAACCATGCGGGTGAAGGGTCCTACCGCCAATTATAATATTATCTCGGATTCAATTGGTTGCGCCCCATTGGCCATTAAATTTAAAAACAACAGCAAAGATGCCGTTACCTTTATTTGGAAATTAGGAGATGTAACCAATGCAACTTTTATTGCCAATTCAGATACCAATATTCAATTTAAATACAACGGATACGGAACCTTTAATCCATACCTGGTGGCAAGGGGAGCCTTTACGATTAATGGGATAACCCGTGTTTGTGATGATATTTTTCCAGATACAAGCACCGCAGCAAAAATAGCAGTAGTTGTTTGGGAATTGCCTAAACCAAATTTTACTTGGAGCACAAATTGCGCAACGGGTACTTCCACTTTTGTCAGCACAACAGCAATAAATACCGGTTCCGTAATTTCTGTTTATTGGTCGTTTGGCGACGGATCTACAAGCAATGCCTTAAATCCCACCCACAAATATGCCGATACAGGCACGTATAGAATTGTGATTTATGCAACCAGCAATCACGGTTGCACAGATAGTTTTGTTCGCAATATTGTGGTTTCACCTGTGCCAGTGCCAAATTTTGGCTTTACACAAACTTGCATTGGCACCAACACTTTTTTTACGGATTCAAGCACCGCATATAACGACCGCATTTATAAATGGTTGTGGAATTTTGGCGACGGTGCTTTTTCAAATCTTAAAAACCCTACAAAATTATATTTAAAAGATACGGTTTTTGATGTGAATTTGATGGTGACTAATATTGCAGGTTGTGTAGCAAATGTTACAAAAAAAATTACCATATTTAGTAAACCAGTACCCAAATTTGCATTCACAAATGTGTGTGATAAAAACCCAATTGCGTTTTCAAACAGTTCAACATCTAAACAAGCGCTAATTGAATGGAAATGGAGCTTTGGTGATGGTTTTACTTCTACAAAATATATAGATTCACATCAATATACAGGGCCGGGAAACTATTGGGTTAAATTAAAATTAAAAACTACGTATGGTTGTCAAGATTCAGTGCAAAAAAGTGCAACCATTTATCCCAATCCAATTGCGAATTTTATTTTACCCAGTCTCGCACAATGTCAGAAATACAATAAATTTCTTTTCCGTGATTCCTCGAAAATAAAAACAGGAACAACTACCGCACAGTGGAAATTGGGAAATGGAGATACGGCAATGCGCAAATCATTCAATTACCATTACCCCAATTATGGCACCTTTAATATTAAACTCGTTTCCATATCCAATTTTAATTGCAAAGATTCTTTAACCATAGACATAAATGTGAATCCAAATCCAAAAGTAAATTTTGGAATTTCAAGTGCCATACAATGTTTTAATTACAATCGTTTTGGTTTTTCGGATTCAGGCAAAATATCCTCAGGAAATTATACTTATACCTGGCAATTTGGCGATGGTGTAAGTTCATCCGTTGCGAATCCCAGTCACCATTACGTTGATACAGGCAAATTTAAACCTTTGTTAATTTTAACTTCTGGTTTGGGTTGCTCAGATTCACTTTATAAAAATGTGTATGTGAATCCAATGCCTACAAATGCATTTACTGTCAACGATTCTGACCAATGTTTAAACGCGAATGTTTTTAATTTTACCAATCAATCTAAAATTTCAGGACGAAAATTATCCTACAGTTGGAGTTTTGGAGACGGGAATACTTCCGTTGCAGTAGATGCCGTCAATACGTACCTCAATTTTGGAACATTCAAAGTTTTACTTGCAGCAAAAAGTAGCGATGGGTGCATTGACACAGTGCAACATTCTATCGAAGTTTATCCAATGCCTAAAGCGAATTTTACCTTCGCAGACAGTGCACAATGTTTGAAACAAAACAATTATACCTTTATCAATAAAACAGCAGTTTCAAAGGGAACACTTTCTTACTTTTGGAATTTTGGTGATAAAACAACTTCTACTGGTATCAATCCAAATCATATTTATTCAAACTTTGGACCGTATTCCATAAATTTAATTTCTACTTCTAGTTATGGTTGTATAGATTCTATACTGAAAAATGTAACCGTGCATCCAATGCCTTTTGTACAAGCATTGCTGAACAAGCCGGGACAATGCATAAATGCACAAACTTTCATTTTTAAGGATACAAGCCGCATCGCTACAGGATCTTTATTGCGCAAATGGAATTTTGGGGATAGTACATTTTCAAATGCAATGAATCTATCAAAAACCTACAATTATCCAGGAAATAGGCGCATTTGGTTAAGTGAAATATCCGACAAAAATTGTACCGATTCTGTTTTTATTGACATTTCTGTTTTTCCAAAACCGTATCCAAAATTTTTAATTTCTGACAGCACACAATGCCTAAGAGGTAACCAATTTACATTTGCCAATTTATCCAAAATTAGCAACGGGAGTGTTAAATATCTATGGGATTTTGGAGATGCGAAGACAGATACTTTGCCAAACCCGAAACACAAATACGGTAACTTCGGAAATTTTAGAGTTAGGTTGAAAGCCACCAGCAACAATGCTTGTTTTGATACCTCAACTGTGGTCATTACTATTTATCCAATGCCAGTGGCGAAATTTTCAGTCAACGATTCAGACCAATGTTTAACCCAAAACAATTTTATATTTAGCAATTTATCGGGTATTGTAAACGGCAGTTTATCGTATGCTTGGAAATTTGGCGACCTAAAGACCAGTGCTCTTGTTTCGCCCAATCATGCGTATTTAAATCATGGAAGTTTTGCGGCAACTTTAATTGCTACTTCAATGTTTTCTTGTGCTGATACGATTTCAAAATCGGAAATTGTTTTTCCCATGCCAATCGTTTCTTTCAACATCAACGATACCGCACAATGTTTGAACAAGCAGTTGTTCGTTTTAAAAGATTCCAGTAAAATATTTTCTGGTAGTTTAATGAGGAAATGGGTTTTTGCAGATTCAATTTCAAACCGCAATCCGATTCAAAGAAAATTCAATGTAGATATATTTCACGCCATTAAATTGATTGAAACATCCAATAATGGATGTATTGATTCTTTAATAAGAATGGTAATTGTACACTCGGTTCCTATACCTAAATTCTCTCTGAATGATACGGATCAATGCGTGCGCCAAAACAACTTTATATTTAAGAATAACAGTACCATCAATAAAGGTAATATAGGTTATAATTGGAATTTTGGAGATGGAAATTTATCCGATTCAATAAATCCAAAATACAAATACATAGCTTACGGAATTTATAAAGCATTGCTTACTGCCACTTCCGATAAAGGTTGCTTGGATACAACATCTTTGATTTTAAAGGCGGATCCCATGCCGCAAGTATCTTTTACGATAAATGATACTGGGCAATGCATAAACAATCAGTTGTTTGTATATACAAATATAAGTAACATAGGTACTGGTTCATTGTCACATTTCTGGAATTTTGGAGATAATTCTACTTCTTTGATTTTGAGTCCAATCAAGCAATATGGGTATGATACAAACTACCAGGTGAAATTGGTAGAAACAAGCAACAAAGGGTGCAAGGATTCTGCCAGTGCCGCGGTAGATGTTTATCCAAAACCTCAACTGAAATTTATTGTAGATGACAGTATTCAATGTTTGAGACAAAATATATTTATTTGGAACAATATTTCAAAAATTAAATATGGATATCTTCGTTATTCTTGGTCTTTTGGAGACACAAAAACCGACACAAACAAGAACACGAATCATGTGTATACCGCTTTTGGAAATTTCCCTGTTGTTCTTGCTTCCGTTTCTAATTTGGGCTGTATCGATTCTGCTTTTTCAGCCGTAGTTGTGGGGGCAATGCCGGGGCCTAAATTTTCGGTGAATGACGAGGGCCAGTGTTTTAAAACGCAGAATTTTGTTTTTACAGATCTAGGGAATATTGCTTCCGGATCTTACAATTTGAATTGGAAGTTTGGAGATGGTGTTACAAGTGCAATAAAAAATACTACACACAATTATTCCAATTTCGGAAATTATAAATTGCTACAAATTCTTACGTCCAATTATGGATGTATAGATTCTGCTGAAAAGGAAGTTCGTGTTTTCCCCAATTCAAATGCTTCGTTTAGCACAAATGACAGCGACCAATGCGCAAACCAACAGAATTTTATTTTCACAAATACGAGCACAGTTGCTGCAGGTAAAATACAATCTATAAATTGGGATTTGAACAACGGAAAATATAGCAACTTGCAATCCTTAGGTGCGTATTATAAAAAATCTGGGTTTTATAGAATCAAATTGGTGACCATTACAGATAGCGGATGTTTGGATAGCATTACAAACCCAATTCGTGTGTATCCAAAGCCTGCCGCATGGTTTAATGTGAATGACAGTGCGCAGTGTTTATTTCAAAACTATTATGCATTTACAGACCTTAGTTTCGACTCAGTAGGTGTAAATAAATACAATTGGAATATTAACAGTGAAAGTGCACAATTTACCAAATTGGCAAACTATAAATTTGCTAGTTTTGGTTTCAAATCCATTACGCTAATATCCACCTCGTTGCGGGGTTGCAGTGATACGATTAAACGTGTTGTTTATGTAAAGCCAATGCCAGATCCGGTGTTCGAAAAGCTGAAAAGCCATTATTGTGAATTTACTGGACCCATTGGTTTTACAACAAATACTTTAGGGGGTAATTTTTCAGGAAAAAACATACTTGGAAATCAATATTTTCCGCTGAAATTGTGGTTGGATACAATCAAATATATAGTTACAGTAAATGGATGCAAAGATAGCAGCAAGCAACTCACCCAAGTATATCCTGGACCAAAAGTGGATCTAGGTGGAGATTCAACCCTTTGTTTATATGAAATGTTAAATATTAATCTGACGAGCTGGCAATCTGCCTATGTATGGGACAATGGAAGTATTTTTCCGCAAAGACGAATCGCCAAACCTGGCAAATATTTTGTAACGGTTACCAATATATGTGGCTCAAAAAGTGACACATTTGATGTAAATTATCGCGGTGTGAATTGTCGTTTTTATATTCCTACGGTTTTTACGCCCAACCACGATGGATTGAATGAAAACTTTAAACCCGTTACCTTCGATATTTTAGAAATGACCTATTCTATTTTTAACCGTTGGGGAGAGAAAGTGTTTGAGGGTAAAAATGGAGACAGCGGCTGGGACGGAATCTATATGGGTGATATTGCACAAAGTGGCGCGTACATTGTCAATGTGAGTTACCGGTATGATGCAGGTTACAAGCAAATTAGAGAAACTGCCCAAGCTTCATTTCAGTTGTTGAGATAGGTTTTGTTAGCTGGTAAGTGAAAAAACTCACGAGGAAGAAACATCAACCGCAAAGTGCAAGCTGGCTTCTTCTGCCCCCACCATCATGAAAGCTTTCGGGAGGAGAAGGTCGACCAGAATTGTCGAGCCATCCTTCCGCAGGCAGGGTGAGAAAAAACCCTCACTTAAACCATATCTCGTAGCTTTGTTAATTTTGGAATAATACGCGCTGGTCAGTGACAACACACGATGAGGCAAAAGCTGACTCCTGCGCCCCCGCCGCGGCGGGGGCGGGGCGGGCTTTCTCTCCGCCAATTCACCCAACGATACAAAAATCTATCAAAAACAGCTATTCGTCGATTTTTAGTACTATGTTATACATAATACCAAACAATACATATATCTTTGCATCGTAAAGTTATGGCAGTCGAAAATTCTAGCAGTCAAATGCGCAAAGGTATTTTAGAGTATTGTGTGCTCGGAATCGTTGCGCAGGGCGAAATATATTCATCCAACATCATCGAAAATTTAAAGGAAGGCAACCTATTGGTTGCCGAGGGCACACTCTATCCCATGCTTACACGACTTAAAAATAGTGGATTGCTGGCTTACAAATGGGTTGAAAGCACCCAAGGGCCACCGCGCAAATATTTTACCATTACAGAAGCTGGGATGGATTACTTAAAAGAATTGGATGGAACCTGGAATGAACTAACCCAAACGGTAAACACAATCAACAAGAAAAGAAAATGAACAACATCGTAAATATTAGAATGGGGCATTATGTCCTAGCTGCAGATGAAGATGCTGCACAAGAATTAAGCAAGTACACTGAAGCGCTTAAAAAACGGTATGCCAATGAAGAAGGTGCTGCAGAAATTGTAACCGACATTGAAGAAAGAATTGGTGAATTGTTGCAACAAAAACAGACCATTTCAAACCGCAATTTTACCATTCTAAAAGACGTGGCAGCGGTGTTACTGCAAATGGGTCCTATTGAAGGCGATGAAGCTACTGAAAACAGCGCTTCATCGCCTTCGCAGAAATTCAATGAAAGGCCAGCCAAGCGGCTTTTTAGAGATACGGAAAATAGTCTTTTGGGAGGTGTTTCTTCCGGACTTGCAAGTTATTTTAATATTGATCCAGTGGTTGTAAGGCTCCTATGGGTAGTTTCTGTTTTCATTTTTGGATTCGGGGTTCCCCTTTATATTGTGTTATGGATTATTGTTCCAGAAGCAAAAACCACTGCCGAAAAATTGATGATGAAAGGCCAAACTCCCAATTTGCAAAATATAGAAGAAAATGTAAAAGCTGAATTTAGGAGGGTGGAACAAAATTTCAATGCCGCCGGTGGACGCGAAAGATTTAGTCGGTTTGTAAATAGCATGGTTGGGTTCATTGGCAAATTTATTTTACTTAGCATTAAAATTGTTTTATCGGTAATTTTTGCGTTGGTTTTGGCGGCATTAATTGCATTGCTCGTTGCATTTACCAGCGGCGCATTTCATATTAATACATTGAATTTAATTATTGAAGGTCAGGAAGGATTGAATGCTTGCCTCACACTTTTTGGCGACCCTTTTTGGATCAAAGCTGGGGTCTTAACATTCTTAATTGTTTCAATCACAGCCTTGGCAATGCGCATATTTGTACCGTCAAGAAACTCCGATCAGGTTAAAGTTACCCGCCGGTATATTTCAGGTACATTGTTCTTTCTTTTCATTTTATTGGCAACAGTATTTGCTTTAGGAATGGCCAAAATGGGACACAGGTTTGACAGGGCCAGTGCGACCCAAAATTTTAACTTTAAAGGCGATACTTTATTTGTAGATTCCGAAGGAGAAAATACCGAGAACGGTGGTTTTTTTACTTGCAACGCATTTGTAGATATTGTGACTTCCTCTGATAGTAATTTTCACATCGATCAAAACAACATAGGCTGGGGAACCACCGGCAGATCTTACTTAAGGCAGGGTGAATATCCCAATCAATATAAAATAGAGGGTAACAAATTAACGATTCGCGAATGCAATCGGGTTTCAAATCTGGGCAAAGGTGGTGCGTTTTGGACACGCATTGCTTTATCTGTGCCAAAAGGAAAAGTAATTAAAACGGGAAAAAGGTTTTTCAATAATTCTAATTATCCAAATTGGGTGGGTAGCAATGAAGTTTACAAAGCAGATAGCGTAGGATTTTCAAATACAATGTCGGCAAGTTCCCAAACAATTTCATTGCCAAATGGGATCGATAATATTGCAATAAATGGCCAATTTGAGGTACAAATATTTCAATCCAATGCGAGCCGAATTGAATTGATTTCTGGACCCATTCTTTCGCATAGAAATTGGATAGATGTAAGCGAGAATCATGTAGAAATAGAGAACGATGCAGAATTTTTTGGCAATAAAATTTCCGTCATTCGCATTTATTTAAAGACTTTAAACAATTTAAAAACCGAAGGAGTAGCCCAAGTGTGGTTGAGAAACATAAAAAGTTCAAATCTAGAATTGGATTGTAGGGGCGCCTCTCACATCAATGGAATTGTAGAAGTAGATTTTATAAAAATGAATATTGACGGCGTTTCGGAAATAGATTTAAAGGGAAATGCAAATAAACTAGACGCAGAAATAGATGGCGCTTCTAGTTTGGCTTGTGGAATGCTGAAAACGAAAAATGCAGAAATCAATATTTCGGGTGCTTCCACTGCCACTGCCTGGGTAGTTAGCGCACTTCAAGCGGATTGCAATGGCGCTTCTAAATTATACGTTAAAGGAAAGCCAAGCATTGCAGAAGTGGAAACAAACGGAGCCAGTAAATACGAAGCGTTGAATGAGTAATAAGTTCAATGAATAGAAATAAATACAGTACCAAGCCCATTTTATCCACTCTAAAATAGGGTTCCCTCGAGCTTGAAGTATTGTTGGAATATTTTACCAATTTGGTTGTTTCTGGGATTTCATCATTGAAGAAAATCCCCTTATAATTATATTTATTTGTTTCCTTTTAGGCTCATGTCCGAGATTGCAACAAAGCGGAACATCCTGAATGCCGGGGGGCACAAACACTTATTTTTTACAAAAAAAGAAACCCAAATTTCGCATCTTTTTTTATTTATTCCACAGTAACACTCTTCGCCAAATTTCTCGGTTGATCTACATTGCAACCCCGCATCACTGCAATATGATAACTGAGCAATTGCAATGGAATTGTATTGATAATAGGACTCAAACTTTCTTCCGTTTCGGGCACTTCAATTATGTGGTTAGCCAATGAATCCAAACCTCTATTGCCTTCTGAAACGATGGCGATTACAATGCCTTTGCGGGCTTTTACTTCTTGTATATTGCTTACCACTTTTTCATAATGTGCACTGTTGGTTGCAATTACAACTACAGGCATATTTTCATCTATCAATGCAATAGGACCGTGTTTCATTTCAGCCGCGGGGTAGCCTTCAGCGTGGATATACGAAATCTCTTTTAATTTTAAAGCCCCTTCTAAAGCCACTGGAAAATTGTATCCTCTGCCTAAATATAAAAAATTATGAGAGTCCTTATACATTTCCGCCAGTTGAACCAATTGATCGTTCAATTTTAATGCTTTTTCAACCTTTTCTGGAATGTTTTCCAATTCAAACATAAGGCTGCGGATTTTATCTGAAGACATCGTTCCGCGCAATTTGGCCATGGCCATCGCAATTAAATTTAAAACAGTAACCTGGGCCGTAAAAGCCTTAGTACTTGCAACGCCTATTTCTGGGCCTGCGTGCGTATAAGCACCTGCATGACTCAATCTTGGAATGGAACTGCCTACAACATTGCAAACCCCAAAAACAGTTGCCCCTTTGCTTTTTGCCAATTCCATGGCCGCCAATGTATCGGCGGTTTCTCCACTTTGGCTAATGGCTATAACCAAATCGGTAGCGTATAAAACCGGATTTCTATACCTGAATTCTGAAGCGTATTCCACTTCCACCGGTATTCTTGCGTATTCTTCAAAAATATATTCTGCCACCAAGCCTGCATGCCAACTGGTTCCGCAACCAATAATAATAAGGCGGTTGATGTTTTTTAATTTTTCTTCATAATCGCGTATGCTTTGCATGATAATACCCGCAGATGTGGCGTCAATGCGACCCCTAAAACTATCGTGTATGGATTTAGGCTGCTCGTATATTTCCTTGAGCATAAAATGCTCATATCCACCTTTTTCCAATTGCTCTAGGTTCATCTCTAGCTCATGTATATATGGAGTTTGTATTTGATTGTCGATGGTGACAATGGTCAATTCTTGGTTTTGTACCACCGCAATTTCCCCGTCATTTAAATAAATAACTTGGCGGGTATATTCTACAATGGGAGTGGCATCGCTGGCTAGAAAAAATTCTCCGCGGTCGTTTCCAATTCCCACAACCAATGGGCTTCCTTTTCGGGCAGCAATTAAATGTTCTGGGTGGTTTTTAGACAATATAACAATGGCATATGCACCTACAACTTGCTTTAAAGCTACACGCACAGCCTCTTGTAAACTTAAATTGGCATTTTCCATGATGTCCTCAATCAAGTGAATCAAGATTTCGGTGTCTGTGTCGCTGGTAAAAGTATGTCCCCTTCTCAGTAAGCCTTCTTTTAGCGTAGCATAGTTTTCAATAATGCCATTGTGAATTACAGACAAGTCACCGCTTTGCGACACATGCGGGTGTGCATTCACATCATTGGGTGCACCGTGGGTAGCCCAGCGGGTATGACCCATGCCAATATTGCCCGATCTTTCGGATGGCAAAATGGAATCTTCCAATTCTTGAACCTTGCCTTTTTGCTTAAAAATACGCATATCGCCATTAAGCAATGCTATTCCAGCACTATCATAACCGCGGTATTCTAGCCTTTTTAGCCCTTTTATTAAAATTGGAAACGCATCACGTTCGCCAATGTATGCAACAATGCCACACATAAATTGTATGCAAAGATACAAATTTAGAAAGCATTTCCCCCAACTAGGTTCCTATAGAATCTTTGCCTAAACCATTTCCTTTGATGCATTTTTTTGATAAAATGCGTAGTTGAATTTTCTCTCTTATTTTTATTGATGGCTTATACGAACAATTATTTGATTCGTTTGTATATATTTTAGATGATTAAAATTTTACTGAAAATGGCAATATAAAACCTGCTTCAAATCGTATTTATTTTGAAGAAAATTATATTTTAAAATGAAGTTAAAATAAATTATTAATACACTATTGCACGTATAAAAGTGCGGAATTACTACCACATTTTATTTCATATAATCCAGCTTTAAATTCACCAATATCTATTGTTATCTCATCCGTTAGGGCATTTAGCTTTTGACTTAACATTAATTTGCCGGAAAGACTGAAAATTTGAATTTTATTGGCTTGAGCTTAATTGATTTTTACAATAACCGTTTGATGTGCAGGATTTGGATAAACTTTAAGGGCTGTATTGATAGCATTCATTTTTATACTTAAACCATAAGGACTAAAACTCCAAAAATCAGAACGTTTTTTCCCATTGGAATCCACGCCAGTGCCAATAAAAGCTTGATTTCCAATTCCAAAAGCAACAGAACTCCAGCCAGAAAAATCCGTATTCCATCCAATTTCTTTCCAGCTATCTGCAGTAGTATCATATTGCCACATATCCCCATGAATTCCAGTTGGGTCCAAGAACCCCATTCCCAAATAACCTTTATCGTTTACATTGAAGCCAAAGGATTCATATCTTTTACCCCCACTAAAATCATTCTTTTTGAGCCAAGAATTTGTTTTTGGGTTGTAAGCCCAAAGTTCAGAGGAACTGGCGGTATCCTTAACGCCAGTGAAAGTATAGCCCATACCATTAATAGAAAAACCAACACCGCTATGTCTGCCAATTGCAGGTAGGTCTGGCAATTTAGTCCATGCATTGTTATTTGGATCCTATTGCGAAAAATCTTTAAGTATCTTGTTTGAATCACCATAGCCCGAGCCAAAATAGCCCTTGTTACCAATAGAAAAACCTATAGCAGATTTCCTTAATTTTGGCATAGGGCTTGTAATTTTCTTCCAATAATTTTGCCGTTCCGCTTGGTACATAATGAGCATGGTGATAATACCTATTTTTATTCTATTACGCATGGTAAAGCGATATACAACGCTTTATGAAGTTAATTATATTATACATAAATGCAACTTTTATTTTATTTATTGTAAATATTCTTAAACCCAATTTCAGCGATAGGAAACTTAGAGAGTGTTGATCTCCCTCAGCAGAGTGAGTAGAGCAGTGGCTCGTAAAAGGTTTTTGCACACAGAAAAAAAAATCGCTATTGTTAGTAAGAAAAGCGAGCAAGTTCATTTTATGAAAGTGATTTTAATCCCCAATAGATTTCGCCGCTACGGATGTGAATATTGGGTTAAAAATTGCCGAATAATACATATATTAAAAGGCCATAAAAAAAACCGACACAAGGCCGGTTTTAATTTTATAAATAAATTTAATTATTTTATTTTGAATGCCTTTTTTACTGCAGGCACTGCGTTCAATTCTTCCCAAGGGAACAATTTTACTTTTACAGAAAGTTCATTGTCTTTGCCTTTGTTAAATACTTTGGTTACAGTTTCTGTTTTGCGACCCATGTGTCCATAAGCAGCGGTTTCCAAATAAATAGGCGTGCGCAAATTAAAACGGGTTTCAATGTCATATGGACGAAGGCTAAATTCTTTCATTTTTAAAAGGGTTTCAGCAATTTGTCCGTCGGTCATATTCACTTTGGCAGTTCCTTTGGTATCCACAAATACACCTACAGGATCGGCAACGCCAATGGCATAGCTCACTTGCACCAATGCTTCGTCTGCAACACCCGCGGCAACCAAATTTTTAGCAATGTGGCGTGTAGCATAAGCCGCACTTCTGTCTACTTTGCTCGGGTCTTTGCCACTGAATGCGCCACCACCGTGTGCACCGCGTCCACCATAAGTATCTACAATAATTTTGCGTCCTGTTAATCCTGTATCGCCATGCGGTCCACCAATCACAAATTTTCCTGTTGGGTTAATGTGGTATTTGATGTTGCTGTCGAACAATTTGTGCAAACGCTTTGGCAATTTCTTTAAAATGCGTGGAATAAGAATGTCTTTAACATCTTTATTGATTTGGGCCAACATGGCATCGTCTGCTTTTTTAACATCGGCAGGCTTGTTTGTTTTTGGCTTTATCCAATCGTCGTGTTGTGTAGACACCACAATGGCTTCTACATGCATAGGCTTATGATCGTCGCTATACTGCACGGTTACCTGGCTTTTTGCATCGGGTCTAAGGTATTTTATTTTTTTGCCTTCGCGTCTCAGTTCAGCCAATTCGTGCAACAACAAATGCGAAAGCATAAGTGGCAATGGCATATAATTGTCGGTTTCGTTTGTGGCAAAGCCAAACATCATACCTTGGTCACCGGCACCTTGGTCTTCACGTTTTTTACGATCCACCCCTTGATTGATATCGGGGCTTTGTTCGTGTATTGCAGAGAATATACCACAACTGTTTGCTTCAAACATATACTCACTGCGGGTATATCCAATTTTGCGAATTACTTCTCGTGCAATTTCTTGCACATCCAAGTATGCTTTGGATTTTACTTCACCGGCTAAAACGACTTGACCTGTGGTTACAAGTGTTTCGCAAGCTACTTTACTTTCTGCATCATAGGCAAGAAAGTTATCAATTAGTGCATCCGAGATTTGGTCTGCTACCTTGTCTGGGTGCCCTTCAGAAACGGATTCAGAGGTAAAAAAATATGACATGTTTTTCGAGGCGCGAATATAATACTTTATTTTCAATATTCTGTAGAAATACGGAAAGTAGCCTTGCACTGCCTCATATTGCGGGGTTTATATTCAATTAGGCTTGTTTAACACCACTTTTGCCGCAATAAGTTTGTGGTCGCTGGGTACATTGCTTTGGCTGTGGTATTCGGTGCACTTAAACAATTTCGACATTAAAATATAATCAATTCTAAAGCTGGGGAAGGGGCCTTTGTAAGTCCGTTCAAACCCTGAGCCGCATTCCCTAAATGCATCTAACAAGCCGTTGCTAATGCGGTTGTAAGTATAACTCAAAGGCACGTCATTAAAGTCGCCCATTACGAGTTTTGGATAAGGGCAGTTTTCCATATTTTGGGCTACACTATCAGCCTGTGAAGCTCTTTTAAGGTAGGCTGTCTGAAGCCTTTTTATTAAATTTTTAGAGCCTTTAATTTTGGAATCCGTAATTTCATTGTTGCTGATAAAAGCATAGTCCTTTTTGCCAAACCGTATGGATTGTAAATGCAGATTGTAAACCCTTACCGTATCGTTTTTTAACAAAATATCAACCCAAATTGCCATATTTCCGGTATTTTCTCCAAACCCAATTCTACCAGTTTTAACAATAGGGTAAACTGAATAAATGATCATCCCATAGGGCCTATCCAGACTCAACCGCTGAAAATAATGCGTTTTAAAACCTCCTGCTTTTTTCATAGATAAAATTTTATCGGAAATCTTTTCTTTTGAATAAAATTCTTGCAAACACAATATATCGTATTTTTCCTTTCTTACATTTTCGACCATGTTTGCAAAATAGTTTGAGTCTTGATAGACCCCAAAAAGCTGCGTATTGTAAGACGCAATTTTAATATTTTCTGTATTTTTTATTTTGTCTTTTGTAAATTGAACATATTTAGAAATATGGATTAAATTTAAAATTAGAAAACACAATGGAATTACGAGTTTAAATTTTAATTGAATCCACCAATAAACCAACCACAATATATTTATTACAAACAAAAACGGAAAAGTAAGACCCAGAAGTGGAAGAACGGAGCTGTATTGTGGGTGAATAAATGGAGCTAGACCTGCAGCAGATAGCAGCAATCCGGAAATAATGGTGATGGGAAATACAATTAAATTGGCGACTCTTAAAAACATATTATTTGTCTCCAGCTTTAAACAAAGTTTCTTTCTCACCTTTGGTTAAACTTTCATAGCCACTTTGGTTTATTTTATCTAATATTCTGTCAATTTCTTTTTGATCGGGTTTAAATTTGGTATCCAAAAAATCGCGGTTGATATTTACGGAAGTTGTGCGACTGGGTTTTGATTTTGAATAAGAATTGGCCGTGCGTTTTTTGAACAAGTCTGCAATTTCATCCACCATCGGAATATGCAGTGTTCCTCGAGTGTGCAGTACAAACAATAAGCCAAATATTTCGCCGCCAATGTGTGATAAAAACCCACCTTGGTTCATAGTTCCTACGGCACCAAAAATATCAAACAATACCCTTAAAAAGGCAATCCAAAACAATTCAACAGGGAGTATTCCAAAAAGCATCAATCGGTAATGAGGCGTAAACACAGCAGTGCCAATAATGATGGCTGAAACTCCTGCAGATGCACCTACCATTTGAGGAATACCATCTGAGGTATTTAAAAATAAATAGTAAATAATGCTGTAGAATAGGGCTCCAAAAATACCTCCACCAATAAATAATTTCCAAATGTAAATTTTTCCAGTTAAATCTTCTAAAATTACGCCAATAAAAAACAACCAAAGCATATTTGAAAAAAGATGCCAAAAGCCGGAGTGCATGAAAATATAAGTAAAAATAGACCAAGGTTGGTATAGAAAATTGGGTAAAGCAGGTGTAAAGGCAAGCTTTGAAATAATCAAGCCTCCAATAGCGGTTTTGCCTAGAATTGCTAAAAACAACCAAACCATACTGCACCAAAGCACTATATTTAAAATGGCTTTGTTGTTTTTGGACATTGGGTTTAGTTCACTACCCAGAAAGGTCATTGCCATATTTTATTGCCCGTTATTTTTAATTTTTTGATGTGACCAAATTTTCAATACCAAATAACCGGTTAAGGCACCACCAACGTGTGCAAAGTGGGCGATGGGATCCCAAGCAAACTGACCCAAACCGCCAATGATATCAAGTAAGAGCAATATAGGTATGAGTATTTTTGCTTTTATGGGATATGGAATAAATAGGAATACCAGTTTTTCATTGGGATAAAAGAATACAAATCCTATTAAAATGCCATACAAAGCGCCACTTGCTCCCAACATGGGTCCGTAAGGTCCAAATTGTTGGCCAAAATGGGAATTTATACTGGCAATACCAGAGTGAATGGGCATTATGGCACCTGTTTCATTGAATGTTAGCCAACCTACGCTAATGAAATGGACCAAAACTGCACCCAAACCGCTGATAAAATATAAATAAAGAAACTTTTTAGTACCCAATCTGTTTTCTAAAATGGCACCAAAAGAGAACAAAGCGATGGCATTGAAAAGGAGGTGGGTGAATCCACCGTGACAGAACATATGGGTAAATAGCTGCCAAACACGAAAATGGGGACTGTCAGGATAATACAAATAAATATTGAGAACATCAAATCCAATTCTTGGAAGCGCTTGTTGGGCTAGAAAAAACAATCCTATAAGAATCAATAAATTTCTAAGACCAGGTGGCATATTTTGTAACATCAGTTTTTCTTTTGTTTTCGGAAGATATCGTATAACAATTCCGTACCAATTTTAATTAAAATGGGTTGATTGTCGAAGGTAAAGTTTTTATCGCCCTCTGTAAAAAGGCTCTCCACCAATGTTTTCTGCATTTGTGGCTCTATGCGGCTTCCATATGGCAGGGCAGTTTGCCGGGCCAAGGAAAGTGCCAAACTGTCGTGTTTTTTCAATTTTAACTCGCCTTGGGTAGATTCGTAATCTTCCAGCATTTTTTCAATAACCTTTGCCTCATCCGTTCGGTGCAATTCTGGCGGAATTCCATTGACAATGATGGTGTTTCCTCCAAATTGACTAATATCAAAGCCGATAGCCCTAAAATCCTCCAATAAGGAAACCAAGAGTTGCAGCTTCGAAGGATTAAGCACTGCAGTTATTGGAAACAGCAATTGTTGGCAAGCTCCTTTATGACTTTCAAGGTAACGGCGGTATTGGCCAAAAAGAATTTTTTCGTGCGCCAAATGCGGGTCTATGATATACAGTTCATCGCCAATGCGGGTTACCAAATATTGGTTTCCAAGCTGAAAAATGTCTTGAATCTCTGGTAGATTTTCTGCAAATGGTATTTTTTCGAATTCTTTGGGTGGGTTTAAAAAATCTGGAGGGTAGTTGGTTTGTTCGACTGAACCTAAAATCTTCGTCCAATCTTGTTTTTTAGGATTGGGGTAGTGGTCTGCTTTAAATGGATCGTATCCAGGTTTTAAAAACGTCTCCGGGTTGTATTGATTGCGATCCAATGCACTTTTATCCGCGGGCAATTCATTTTTTAAAAAATTTTCAATACCCCCCATGCCAAACAATTCCATTTCTGGTTGAATGATATGGCTGCCTAAAGTTTTGCGAACAGCGGCTTTAATAATATTGTAAATATGCCTATCGTCCTCAAATTTTACTTCTGTCTTGGTAGGATGCACATTTACATCCACTTTGGATGGGTCGATATGCAATTTTAAAACAAAGAGTGGAAAGCTACTTTCTTCTGCTAGTCCTGCAAATGCAGATTGGATAGCGTGGTTAAAATAGGCGCTACGGATAAAACGGTTGTTGACGTAAAAATATTGATCACCTCTGGTTTTTCTGGCACTTTCTGGCATACCAATATACCCATGAATGCCAACAATTTCTGTTTCTTCATGCACTTCTAACAAAGGCTTGTTTATGCCTAAAACATCTTTGATTCTTTGCTCTAGGTCGGTGGGTTTTAAATCATAGTTTTCAGCGTTGTTGTTAAACATTTGAAAAGCAATATTGGGATAAGCCAAAGTTTGTCTTTGAAACTCTTCAATAATATGTTTGGTTTCAACACTGACGGATTTTAGAAAATTGCGCCGGGCGGGAATATTGTAAAAAAGATTTTTAATACTGATGGATGTTCCTTCTGGCGCAGAAACAAGATTTTGCTCAATGACTTTACTGCCTTCGATGCGAATAAAAGTGGCCGCATCATCTACTTTTCTGCGGGTTTTCATTTCCACTTGGGCCACAGCGCCAATGCTGGCGAGTGCTTCGCCACGGAATCCAAAGGTGTTTAAAGAATAAATATCCAGTGCTGTATTGATTTTAGAAGTAGCATGCCTTTCCCAGCACATTCTGGCATCTGTCTCACTCATTCCACCGCCGTTGTCTATCACTTGGATTAAAGTACTTCCACCGTCTTTTATGATAAGGCGTATGGATGTTGCACCCGCATCCATGCTGTTTTCAAGCAATTCTTTTATAGCACTGGCAGGCCTTTGCACCACCTCTCCAGCAGCAATTTGATTGGCGACGGCATCCGGTAATAATTTAATGATATCAGACAAGACCCGACAAATTTACCATATTTAGGTTTTAAAAATATGCAGAGAACCACATAAATTAATTTTTCCGCTTTTTTACAGGTTTAGCGATTGT
>Ga0209181_10000779_pt1 | contig 58701 bp, 52 predicted proteins | sample MAT05_FD_187208 | JGI IMG/M metagenome (GOLD analysis project Ga0209181, IMG submission 187208) | Freshwater microbial communities from Lake Fryxell liftoff mats and glacier meltwater in Antarctica - MAT-05 (SPAdes) (version 2) | ecosystem: Environmental > Aquatic > Freshwater > Ice > Liftoff...
CCGGAGAATCTTTTACTTCCACTGAAACTTTTCCCAATGATTCTGAAAACTCCTTCATTAAAGAAACTATTTCAGGATTTGTATTTGATCCTGAAATAACCTCAACCAATTTCATTAAATGAGCCGGGTTAAAAAAGTGAAGCCCAATACAATTACCGGGATTTTTAAGTACTGAAGCTATTTGAGTAATGGAAATAGAAGACGTGTTACTTGCCAGAATTGCCTTGCCGGAATTGATTTGTTCTAACTCAACAAACAGGTTTTGCTTTACCTTAAGATTTTCAACAACAGCTTCTACAACTAACTGAGCTTTCAAGCCGTGTAATTCATTGACTTTAACTATTCGGCTAAACGCAGCTTCGCAATCTTCTTGAGAAAGTTTTCCTTTCTCCACCAGTTTATTTAATGATTTATGGATAAGTAAAATGGCCTGATCACAAAAGCTTGAGTCAATATCGTAAATCAAAGTTTGATACCCAGCAAGGGCACATGAAATAGCTATTCCCTGACCCATTGTGCCAGCACCAACAACTCCAATTTTATTTATGTCACTTAGCTTCATAAAAAGATTTAATCAATTTACAGACATAAAGAATTTGATCTTTAGATAACTCAGGTTGAATAGGCAATGACAGTGCTTGATTTTGCAACATGGCAGATATTGGAAAATCTATTTCTACATGATTTAAATACTTATAGGCCGGTTCAAATGGCAATGCTTTGGGATAATGAATTACCGTTTCAACATCCTGCTTAGCAAGAAATAATTTTAGTTCTGCGCGATTGCTGGCCTTGATTACAAACTGATGAAATGTATGTTTCACGTCTTCACGGACTTTTGGCAAAACTATGCTGGCTACCTCCGATAAATTTTCATAATACAGACGAGCATTGAATATTCGCTTTTCATTCCATGCAGATAAATATTTTAGCTTAACATTCAGAATTGCTGCTTGTAGTGTATCAAGCCTACTATTGGTTCCCTCAAACAAATGTTCGTCTTTAGTCAAGCCACCATGATTGGCAAGTCGCCTTACCTTTTCAGCTAAGGCTTCATTATTTGTAACAACACAACCTGCATCACCACAAGCACCAAGGTTTTTGGTGGGATAAAAACTAAAGACTCCACAATCACCGATCGAACCTGCCATGTGTTCACCTTCTTTTGAAAGATGGGCTTGAGAACAATCCTCAACAAAAAACAAATTATTTCGGTCGCAAAGTTTTTTGATGGCTTGTGTTTCGGCAACCTGACCATACAGGTGAACAATAATTACAGCTTTCGTCTTTGTTGTTATTTTTTCTTTAATTCTTTCAGGAGTTACTGTAAAATATTCAGGATCGACATCCGCAAAAACTGGTTTGGCTCCGCAAAGAGTTATTACTTCTGCTGTTGAAATCCAACTCCAGGTAGGTGTGATTACTTCATCACCCGGTTTTATTCCAAGAGCTTTTAAAGAAAGAAATAGTGCATCGGTAGCATTGCCAACGCCAACACAATTTTTTACTTGACAGAGATTTGCAAAATTATTTTCAAACTCGTGAACATACTTGCCCCCGATAAAACTTCCACCCGCCAAAACCTCTTGAATAACCTGATCAATCTCAGGTTTGATTTCCAAATACTGCTCTGCCAAAGAGGCAAAAGGTACTTTCATCCTTAAAGTTAGTAAACAGCTTTGAACTGTTTCAGAAAGCGAATATCATTTTCTGAGAAAAGACGCAGGTCGTTGATACTATGCCTAAGCATGGTAATCCGCTCTATGCCCATGCCAAATGCAAAGCCTGTATATTCTTCAGGATCAATACCACAATGGCGAAGCACATTTGGATGTACCATTCCAGAACCCGCAATCTCAACCCAACCCGAATGCTTACATACGTTGCACCCTTTACCATGACAGATAAGGCATGAAATATCAATTTCTGCACTGGGTTCAGTGAATGGAAAATAGGAGGGGCGCAATCTGATTTTTGTGTCCTTCCCAAACATCTCTTTAGCGAAATGATAAAGTGTTTGCTTCAAATCAGAGAAGCCAACATTCTTGTCCACATACAAACCCTCAACCTGATGAAAGAAACAATGCGCTCGCGCAGAGATTGCTTCATTGCGATACACGCGACCTGGCATAATTGCCCGGAAGGGCGGCTTTCGATCTTTCATCAAACGAATCTGAACATTTGAAGTATGGGTGCGCAAAAGAATATCCGGATTCTTTTCGATAAAGAACGTGTCCTGCATTTCGCGCGCGGGATGATTCTCAGGAAAATTAAGCGCTGTAAAATTATGCCAGTCGTCTTCAATCTCTGGACCATCCTCCACATTAAAACCCAGTCGTTCAAAAATTTCAATTATTCTATATCGTGTAATATTGAGTGGGTGATGACTTCCGGTTTTATTAGGGGTAGTGGGAAGGGTGAGATCAAAATCAACATTCGGTGAAGAAGAATCTGATTCCAAACTTTCTTGAGCCTGCGTAAACTTCTCTTCTGATAGTCGCTTAATATTGTTGATTGATTTGCCCAGAAGTTTCTTCTGCTCGGCAGATAAAGATTTGAGTTCTTCGAACAACTCTGCAACTAAGCCTTTCTTGCTAATAAACTGAAGTCTGTATTGCTCCAGATCAGCCTTTGATTTAATTAAAAAGGAATTGATTTGCTCCTCAATTGATTTTACTCGTTGTTCCATCTGTTACCCGCTTCGTTTGGACTATTCTTAAAACGTAATTTATTATCAAACACACAGTCAAAGCGATACTCAAAATTAAAATATCACCCTGCGTACGCAAAAGTACAGCAATCATCAGAAAAAAAATACCGATAGACGAGATGAATAAAACAGTCTTTGCATGGGAGAATCCCAATTTTATGAATTGATGATGGACATGGTTCTTATCAGCCTTGAAGGGTGATTGCAGTTTCCGCAGGCGAAGAATAATAACTCGAAGGGTATCAAAAACAGGAACAATTAAAACACAAATAGCCGTGCCAACAGATGATTCAAATTTGAACTGGTGACCGTCCGGCAGGGCATAGTTGGTATTTATAAAACGGATGCTTAGGTAGGAGATTAAAAGACCGATCATTAATGCTCCCGTATCACCCATGAATATTTTAGAAGGCTGCCAATTAAAATATAAAAAGGCGAGTAAAGCCCCGCAAAAAGCAAATGCTGTATAACTTATAGGAAGCTCTCCAATCCCGAAGAACCAAATTCCAAAGAATAGCAAAATGATGAGTCCTATTGTTCCCGCTAAACCATCAAGCCCATCAATCAAGTTGTAAGCATTAGTAAGAATTAACAAAACAAAAACTGTTAGAACTATACCTATTAAATCCGGGAAATGATATTGTTCTACAACATCATAAGTAGAAGATAGCCGCGTGTTATCTAGTAAAACCAAAACAAGAATGGGAAGAAACTGACTATAGAACTTTTGCTTTGCGGTGAGCGCTAAAATATCATCGCGTAGCCCGATGATAAACATGAGCGCCAATGAAATAAAAAAATATTTCAAGGTAATCCATTCTTGCATAGATAAACACATCAAGAGTGTAAGTATCGCGCCTAAGAAAATAGAAAGTCCACCCATAGAGGGTACAAAAGAAGAATGAATTTTATGATCTCCTGATGAATCAAAGATTTTCCATTGTCTTAGCAACTTGATAAACACAGGAAAGAACAAGAAGGAAATCAGGAATGATATGGCGGTATAGAAGAGAATCTTTTCGATAATAAATCTATTTAAAATACTTTTTCACCACCTCGAATTAAACTAAAGATAGTTTGAAAGATAATTTTAATGTCAAACATCATTGTCCAGTTCTCAATATAAAATCTATCCAATTTAATCCGACTTCTCATGTCCGAAATTTCCTTAGTTTCACCGCGATACCCCATCGCTTGAGCCAATCCGGTAATACCAGGCTTAATGTAATGGCGAGACATTAAAGCTTCAATTAATGGTGCAAATTTTTCATTTAATTTGATAGGATGAGGCCGGGGTCCAATTATCGACATATTTCCGATAAGTACATTAATGAACTGGGGAAACTCATCCAGACTGCTCTTTCTTAAAAATGCACCTACTCGGGTTATGCGAGCGTCATCGCGGGTGGCCTGCTTAGAATCCGCTTCAGTATTCACTATCATGGTGCGAAATTTTAGACACCAAAACGGCATATTATTGCGACCCGTTCGCTGCTGAACAAAAAAAATAGAGCCGGGGGAATCTAGTTTAATAACAAGACCAATTAGCGGCACGAGCCACGATAAAACAGTAATGGTAACAATACCCGAAATAACAAGATCAAATAGCCTTTTGGCTGCTCTGTTTATATAATCATCAAGGGGTACCGTTGAAATATCCAAAAGCATTGATTCTGCTTGGTCTAAGGCTGTCTTCTTAAATGATTCTGTATTACTAACGAGTCTTACACGGATGAGATTATTCAGGCCAAAATTTATTAATTCTTTAAGAAGCTGACCATCGGGCCGGTTAAATGTACAGTAAATCTCATCGACCGAGTTAGATCCACAATATGTCCTAACGCTGTTAAGAGCCTCTAAGTTGAGTACTGGATAATGAAAAACCTGAATCACATTTAACTCTCCTTGAGAAGCTAAGAATCCTTTGGTTTCAATTAGCATCTCGTCTTGCCCAATAATTATTGCCCTTCTTTCATCAATCTTCTTGATAGTAATTGAATATAAATAGTAAGCGAAGATCTTCCATCCAAAAAAAACAGGTACGAAAATAAGATAGAGGTAAATAATTTGAAGCGGCTGATATTCTTTTTTAAAGAGGAGCACCAAAGAAGCAACAACCAATAAGTGAACGAAAAGAAAACTAAGTTGACTTTTAAATACTCGCTGGATTCCTGAGTTTCTTGTAAAGGAGTAGGGATTTGAAACCAAAATCAGAAACAGCCAAGCTATGTTGCTAAATACAAGAAGGTAAATATTGTTACTAAGTTCTGAACCAAAAAAAGGAACGTCAAAACTCCAAAAAGATAGAAAGACCGATGCATTCAAGAAAATAAAGTCACCCAAAAGAAAGACCGCTCTTAGTAAAAATGGCATTTGGCATTTATTTACTTATAAATGTCAAATATCCGATTTCTTTACCGACAATGATGCTACGTTATAATAATAGGATATAAATAATTGATGGATAAGCGCAAAAAAAACAACTCCCTGGTACCTTCCAAGAAAAACCTCAGTTATACCATATACAATAAATGGGAAAAATACTAAGGTGCCCAAAACGTGTTCATGGCGTATTGAAAGATAAATTGGGCGAATAATTAGTATAAGAACGGAGAGCACACCCAACATTCCATTCGTAAAAAACGACTGAAGAAATTGATTATGAGAATTTAGATTTTCCTGCGCAAAAGAAGTTAGTCCGTGAGATAGATAATAATCATTTAGTTGATCGAAATCTCCAGTGCCTACTCCAAAAAACCAATTTTTGCTTGAATTCAAAGCTGCTTTCCAGAGTTCAATTCGTTCCCAATAATCAGTACTTTCATTTATGTGGCTTGCATCAACATTCAAATTAAGGCTGTTAATAAAAAGCATACTCACTAAAAAAGTAACACTTAAAATAAACACCTGCCTTTTTTCTATGGATCTGCTTTCTTCAAAAAGAAATTTCAAAATGAAGAAAGCAAAAACGAGTAACATGCTGATGTAAGCCGTTCTGCCAGCAGTGAGCATTAAAATGATAAAAAGAAAAATTGATACTAGTGTCAGTATATATTTTGAAACAGCCAGCTCTCTATAATAAAGAAAGTAAAGACTGAGTGTCAAACTAAAGCAAAGATAGTATGCAAAGTACGTGGGTTGAATACCAACGATATCCATTAGTGTCTCAAAGAGAAAGAAGGAAGAATCCAAAGATTTTGTGTACCGATAAATGGCGAAGCCAATGCAAATCATACTGGCAATCAAGACCCCTGAAATAAAGCTAATTAATAGTGAGTAGAGATTTCTCTTTGCAGGCTTAATTACATTAAATACAATTGGTATTGCTAAAAAACTAAAGTTAGTTTCAAGAACGCGCAATGCCGAAATCTTGTCTTCGGAATAGATTATTCCTAAACCTAGTATTAGAAGAAAAAGCAGTATATCCCAAGACTGCTTAAAAAGATTACTATATTTTACTCTGCGTATTATTAAAGAAACAATTAGTAATAGGAATAATATCCTAACGCTCAAAAATTGGGAGATTGGAATGCTCCCGACAATCAACAGAGCACCGATTTCTAAAACCTGGGTCTTTGTATCAATCCGAGACATTAATCAAATAAGGTTAAGTGGCAACAAATTGCACTAGGATAATTACATAGAACTTTTGTCATGTCAGTACCCAGAAATTAAATTTTCCGATAACCTTAACAAGTTACACTAGCTTGCGAATTTAGAGCGACTAGACCAAGATTGAAATATTTCCTCAAAAGTAGCTTCCAGATTTTTAGTAATACTCCAAGAAGGATAGTGTGATTTCATTTTCGTCAAATCAGAAATATAGCAAATATGATCCCCTTCTCTGTTTTCTTTTACGTACTCGTAAATCATCTTTTTTCCTGAAATACTACTTACAAGGTCAAAAGCCTCAAGGATTGAGATGGAATTTTCTCTACCACCGCCAATATTGTAAACTTCACCAACTCTTGGCTTCTCTAAAAAATCGTTCATGAATAAAACTACATCTCTTGAATGGATATTATCACGCACCTGCTTTCCTTTATATCCGAAAATATTGTATTTCTTTTCCTCTAAATTACATCTAATTAAATAACTTAGAAATCCATGAAGCTCGACTCCACTATGATTAGGGCCAGTAAGACAACCTCCGCGTAAGCAACAAGTTGGCATGTTAAAATACCGGCCATATTCCTGAACCATAATGTCAGCGGCAACCTTAGATGCGCCAAAAAGAGAATGCTTGGATTGATCTATTCTAAAATTTTCCTTTATTCCTTGAATATATGTCTCGTCACCAAAGTCCCACCTCGTTTCCTTTTCAACCAAGAGTAACTCATTTGGAGCATCTCCATAAACTTTGTTAGTTGACATATGCACAAATGGAACCTCTAGATTTGTTAATCGATTTGCCTCTAACAAATTTAATGTTCCAACGGCATTAACATCAAAATCGTCAAATGGTCGAGAAGCTGCCAAATCGTGACTGGGCTGGGCTGCCGTGTGTATGATTGCCTTTGGTTTTATCTCATTAATAAAGGATATAATTTTTTTTCTATCTCTAATATCTACTTCAACATGCATGAAGTTTTTAAAATCTGACTCGAGTCTTTTTTGATTCCACCGAGTATCTCCTTGAGGACCAAAAAAATCCGCACGCATATTATTGTCGATACCATACACCTTCCAACCATGGGTTGAGAAATACGATACAACTTCACTTCCGATAAGCCCGCTAGAACCCGTTACTAACAATGTCTTCATTTATAGCTTTTTGATAAGAACTTATATTTTAGAAATAGATAAATGAACATTGTGTTTGTAAAGAGGTATCTTCTCCATAACCGCCTAGGTTCTTGAATGAGTCTGAAAAACCATTCCAACCCGATATCCTGCATCCATTTCGGTGCTTGCTTCACTGTCCCCGCGTGAAAATCAAAAGCTGCTCCAACCGCCATCATAGCCGCCTGTATTTTATTTAAGTGATTTGCTACCCAGATCTCCTGCCGCGGACAACCGCGCCCCACTAACACAATATTTGCCTTCGAGTTGCTAATTCTTTCAATATCTTCATCATCTTCTTGTTTAGTTGCCTCACGAAATCTATCTACATGCGTACCAACAATTTGAACTTGCGGATATTTTGAAGAAATAAACATGGTAAAATTGTTCAATGTGTTCTGTGTGCTTCCGAATAAGAAAATTCGCAACCTTGCTTCATTGGCCTTTTCCAAAACTTTTACGGTTAGCGTTGGTCCATAAACCCTATCCTTAAGTTTTAGTTTATAAAAACTATTTAATGCCCATTTGATTGGCTGCCCATCAGGCACTACCAAGTCAATTTTATTTACTTTCTCTTTCAGCGCGCAATCATGAAAAGCAGTTATTAAGCCATGCACAGCCAGCGCTGATACCCCGAATGAGGTGTTACGCATCGCCTTTTGAAGTATTAACGTTGAAGCCTCGTCATAATTAGTTGCGTTATAGTTTATTCCAAAAAGGGGGTATTTTTCCACAAAAAATGAGGGCTTAAAATGAAAAATTAAATTACAAACCAAGATAACACCGCATCGAAAAATTTAACCGTGAAATTTACAAAACATCTTTCAGAATAAAATGATAATAACAATTTTCATATTGATCAGAATCAAATGATGTGGTCAAAAGTTTCATACATTTGGTGAATAGTTTAATCATCCTAATCAAAGGATTTGACCTTGAAAGTCAGAAAGAGTTCACTTATCCTGCTGCTTTTAACGCTTTACGGGGTAAACTATTTTGTATTTGAAAGACTTCTTTTTTTTAATGAGCTGTTAAGCCTTATTGGATTTGTCTATTTCATAAAATACTCATTCCGGGGTAATTATAAATTCTACTATCCACAGAACTTGATTTACAGATGTATTTTATTGTTGATCATCTTGTTTGGCCTTTATGCTCTTATCAGCATCTACCTGAAAACAAATTGGTATTATTATTTTCGAAATATGAGTATGATATATTCAATATTTGGCTTCTTTATTGGCTACAATCTATACTTAGAACAATACGCGTTTTTCAATCGAATAAAAGGAGCCATTTACGGATATGCTTTATTGGCCTTTTTAATTAGCCCGGCACTTGGAATTTCAAACTTGATAGACAGAAATGCTTATTCATTTTGGTTTGCATTTCTTCAAAAAAACTGGAAGCCTCTTTCTCTCCTTTTATTTATTCTTATTAATATTTTATACTTCCTTTCGTACACATCCCTTACTGTAATGATCATTCTGATTTTTGTATTAGGGATAGTTGTGTTTATACGAAGTTATACAGGGTTTAAAGTTTTAATAGTAACAGCTATAATCACTTTCTGCATTCTATTTGCCCAGGCGATACCTTATCTTAAGTTATACAAAGACAATTATTCACTGTTTGGAGATGTTGAATATGTCTACTCTCAACATCCAGTTTTCAGAATTGATGACAACACAAGTTGGAGGCTTATTTTTTGGTATCGAACATTGGTTGAAATATTTCCTGAAAACCTAATTGGCATAGGCATCGGCACTCCTATCCTTCCGTATACACAAGGTGTCACTACCTCGGATTTGATATTTAGTGACGAACATGTTGCTCATGTAATTGGCACACATAATACATTTATTACTGTTTTTATGCGATTTGGCATTCTCTCATTTATCCTTCTAGCGATAATTTACAGAGAGGTATTCCGTGAGTTCTTCTATTACAAAAAATACTACTTGAAAAATAAAAATGACGGTGGCATCTTCATTGGTTTTATTGTTTTAACGATCGTAGGGATGTTCAATCTACTAATCGAAACCCCTACCCTCTCAATTCTGTACTGGGTTTCTTTGGGGTTTCTAGCAAGAGCTGTCTATCACAGAAAAATTAAAAGCTATGAAGTGCAAAATTTGTAACCACCCAACCGAGACTATTTTCAATGCGTTGGTGCTGAAAAAGCATACTGTAAATTATTACAAATGTTCACATTGTGGTTTCTTGCAAACCGAGCAACCTTTTTGGCTTGAGGAGTCCTATAAAAGCCCGATTAATATTTCTGATACAGGAATCATTGTAAGAAATCAAAGGCTAGCAAGAATTTCAACAAGTTTAATCATTCTCTTGTTTAATCAAAAAGAAAAATTTGTAGACTATGCTGGCGGTTACGGTTTGTTTACCAGAATGATGCGCGACATTGGATTTGATTTCTATTGGAGTGATCCCTATACTCAAAATTTACTTGCCAAAAATTTCGAGATCGAACAGGGTAAAAAGTACCATTTAGCGACATCGTTTGAAAGTTTCGAACATTTTAAGGATCCCATTGCAGAGGTTATTAAGATATTGGAGGTTTGCGATAATATAATTCTCTCAACTGAACTAGTCCCTGAGCCTACTCCAGCTGTTTCAGATTGGTGGTATTATGGCGCTGAACATGGTCAGCACATTGCGCTTTACAGCAAAAAATCCTTTATTGAACTGGCTAATCGCCTTAACCTCCATTACTATAACATGGGTAACGTTCACTTATTGACCAAGAAGAAAATCCCAGTTCACGCAAGAATTCTCTTGCAATTGCCATTCGTTAAATATATTTTGTATGTCACATCATTTCTATTCACACCGTTCTTAAAATCCAAAACTATGGATGACTTGGTTAGCGCGAGATGAAATGCGTTATTGAATTTATCGCTGAGCAACGATAAGTAGTTCGCTTCCTTGATTTCTAGATTTTTGTAATCCCGAATATAGATAGGAGATTGGAGTGAACATTAGCCTAACCAATTGATTGATTTTAAAAATAAATTTCCCCTTAAAACTCGTTCCAAATTTTCTTACTGTGTTTCTTGATTTATTCCTGTAAAAGAATTTAGTGATTAATAAATCATACAAATTTTGATCCCAAGTGTCTGACGTTTGAATTGAAATGATTTTAAATCCATGTTTCTTCAAAACCATACTTAATGTTTTGTTGTTAAAATGATTCATATGCACATAGGGTTGCTGAATCCATCCCCACTTTTGTTTAAATAAGCGAAAGCCCAAACTCCCCAAATTGGGCAACGCAATGATAAGTTTTCCACCATCGCTCAGTCTGCCTTTCAAATCACTTATTACCTGATTAACGTCTCGCATGTGTTCAATCACATGCCATGCCGTTATTATATTAAACTGCGCCTCCAGATACTCATCAAAACTATTTTTATTGACTATCTGATATCCTCGTGTGTTAATGATCTTATCGACTCCAATATCAAACCCATGTGCATTAATTCCTTTGCGCGCAGCTTCCTCTACAAAAAAACCATGCCCACAACCAAAATCAAGTAATTTAACGCAGCCTTTTAACGATTCATTTATTTTGTGCAGCCTGTGTTTTGCTTGAATTCTTTTAAAATAAGAGTTGCTCTGAAACCATTCATAGGCGTATTCTTTCTGATAAAAATTAAGCAGTTCCTCTTGAGAGGGAACTGGCGAGCATTGGACAAATCCGCACTCAGCGCACAACTGATAGTTATATAACTTGCCATTTAATATCCACTCACTTGATTCAGGTGTGTCTTTAAAAACTGGAGCCACTTCGTTGGAATTGCAAATCGCACATTTCATGTACTTTGTTTTTAGCTTGTTTACTTTAAACCAAATCAGAGCAAGGAGACGACATCCTCAACTTCAATTTCATGCATACAGTTTTGTTTAGGAAAAATACAATCTAATTGTAAGCAAGGACTACATGGAAACCTTTCTGTTTTCTGAATGAATTTACCCTTTTGATTTAAGGGACTCCACATGGCCGAATCACCGGGGCCGAACAATGCAACAATTTCCTTATCCAAACAAACAGCCAAATTCATGGGGCCACTATCTAACGAAATCATCTTAGAACATTGCATAACATAGATCACCATCACTTCAAGAGTTGTAATCTCAAATACAAGTTTATCATTATCTTCCACACCTGTTTCAATACGTTTTAAAATATCCGTCTCTCCTATCCCTCCAATTACAACTATTCTATCCCACGATTCATAGCATAAATGATTAATAAGTTTAATCCACTTATCTTCCGGCCACCGCCTGTACACCCATCCACCTCCAACATGTAGTAAAATAAACCGTCCAAAAATATTTTTAGCCGGTTGAATTTTTTCAGTGAAGAAAGTGGGGAAATGGATAGGAAAGAGCTCCTTATAACCAATCCCCAGTAAGGCCAATAGGTTGAGATTCCATTCAAACCGGTGTTTATGAGAAGATGCTAGCATTTTAGATGTTAACAGATGCCCCGACAAATTAATATTTGATTGAAGATAGTTCACATAGCCTAAGCGGATCCTGCAGCCCGTTAAAATCAATAGCGCTTGTGAACGAACGTCACCACGAGTATCGATGCCTAAATCGAAATGATTTTTTCTTAAACTAATTGAATATTTCAAAACTGAAATAATTCTACTAAAACTCATTTTCTTTTTGCCATGATCAGCCCATGGAAAATCAGCAGTAAATACTTTTTTAACCCGACTATCGTAATTTAATATAGCACCACTACTTGGTTTGGTAAGAAAATAAATTTCGCATTGAGGGAATTTCAATTTAAGTGGCTCTATAAGAGGTGTTAACGACAATATGTCGCCCATTTGAAACGGTTCAACTAATAAAATACTATTTATGCAACTGTTCTTTCGGTTTGATCGCAATAGTAGCGGATAAAAAAGTACAAATAGTACTTTCTCCAAAACTAAGCTAAGAATGACTTTGCGTTTAGAGTATAAGCGAGCCATGAGACTTTATCATTCAACTATTAATTTATTTTTATTAAGCGCAGCAAAGGCAAAGACTGTAATGGGAAAGGCCATTAATAGGGACCCTTTATTTGTTTCAAGCATAGATTCTGTAATCATGGCGAACATAAGACAGCCTAGTAGCCCAACCACAAGTCTGTTTGATTTGAGTTTAATAAAGAGCAAAAATAAAGAGCCAAGCCAAAGGCTAAAACCTATTATTCCGAAAGTAACCAAAACCTGAATAAACTGATTGTGAGCATTGTATCTGTTGTAGCGGGAAGCAAAATAAAATTGACGTTTCTCATAGGAGGCTTGTAAGGCATCATGCCCATCTCCAGTGCCTACTCCAAAAAACAGATTATTTTGTATTACATCAAAAGCACAAATCCAAATAGCTTTCCTTACTGCAACACCGTTCCAGTTTCTCCCCAGAGACGAATCTTCGTCCAACGGAATTGAATTTTCCTTAAAATCAGTTATCTCATCAATTTTTTCTCTGAGCCTAGGTAAGTAAAATATTGAAAGAACGGTTAACAGGCAAAGCAACAAGATCAGAACAACAATAGTCCTGCTTTTTGGAATTCTTACAGAATAGAAAATAAAAAAAATGATCCACAATATTATAATTTGTTTTACGCTAAGCAAGAGTATAAAGACTGACAGAGAAAAAATTAAACTAAAAATTGTAGTTCGATTATGCAACCAGGCGTGCAGTTTTAAATTACCCATATAGGCTTCTGTTATCACAAGAATGGACATAAGGCACAAGAGTGCCATTATATAGGGATAAAAAACAACTGATTCTACCAAGCCATGTTCAAAAAATCTTTGGGTATCATTAAATAATATCCAGTATTTTATTGCGCCACATAAACAAATTAAACAAGCCAAAATAACGCCAGCCATAAAAAAGCTTACGATCCACTTTAGTTGGTTTTGCCAATTAATTGCAATGGTTCCAAAAACCAGGGGAAATATAATCAACAGTGATTTTTGTTGAATTCTGAACCATCCTTCCTCGCTATTCTGAGTGGTTAACATCCCGACCAATGCTATCCAAAACAAAGTAGAAATAAGTATTAAAATTCGAATTCTTTGTCTTTCGAATTTCTTTTCCATAAAAAGAAGCCAGAACACTAGTAATGTAATACTTAGGGCCGAATTGAAGCTTGGTTTAAATGGAATTGAAAATGCAATGGCCGAAGCCATATATAGAAATATCTTTTCCTCTAAAGACCTGGGAATTGTAAAAAATCTGAGACCTTGTTTCATCTAAGTTGCAGTTCTTACAAAGAGAAATCAATTACTCATTGATAGATTGATTCTCCGATATGTTACAAGTAACATTAATAATCCCATTAACCCAAAACCAATTATATAAGTCAATAAAGTCTCTCCAAATAAAACCTTCACCAATAGCGGCAAAACAAGAACAAGTGAGCACAGCACTACGAATGAAATTCGGAGCCAAACATCCTTAGGGCGGAAAAAATAAATACCTGATAGAATAGTAAAAGCTAACTCCCCTGCCAATAGACTTACTGCAATCGAAAGTACATTATCAGAAATCTGATAAATTACTCCAAAAAAAGAAATTGAGATAACAACCGATGCAACGGCTGTTTTCATATACTTCAAATCCATCCCCTCCAATATAGTTCGTGTAGAAGCACTGCCCATTATACTAAAAACCAAGGCTGATAAGGCTATGCAGGCAAAAAATAAGTGATCAGGCAAAAATTGAGCACCAAAAAATGTGGAAATAAAAATATCTGGATAAATTAAAGTCGATCCTAAAAATATTAACGAGAGCATGATTGATATTTGATCAATACTTAGGCACACTTTAAGATGGGTCATCTTATTTAGAAATGCCTGATGGATAACTCGAATAGCACCTTTAAATATCACATAAAACTTTAAAGCCAAAAATGAAATTACCAACTCTTCCCCGGCAAAAAAAAATTGAGCAAGAAGAAGAATTCCTAAACCGAAAAAATAAAAGCAAAGAGTGATGATGCCTAGTGGAAGTGTTTTTAGATATAACCTAAGTGAAGTTATCGAGGGTGAATAGAAATAATTTGTTTTTAGAAAAAAGGAAATAAATGCATTGGTAGCTGCATAACAAATTAAAGTGGCACCTACATAGACCTCAAAAACATGATTTGGCCAAATATTGATTGAAACTACACTCATTAATAAAGGGAAAATTGCTCTGGAAAATGCAACGAATGTTCCAGTTATGGGAAATCCTTTAGCATAAAGGGCATAGTCGCCACTAGCGGCAAAAAAAGGAGCCATTATAAAGCACAGATAAACTGGATTTACAAAAGAGAGCGATATTAAAGCAATTAAAAGAAGCGAAAGGGTAATTCTGGCTGTTTGAGCTTCTCTGAATTTATCTTTCCAATGCTCTTGGCTAATTGTAATGTTTCTAATGGCATCAGACTGCATACCAAATCCAATTAGACCTATCATAAGTTGAATCAATGACTCAACTTCACCAATATCTGCAACTTGACTTGTTTGGCCACGTTGAGCCATAAACTTCAAGGCCAAGATTGAGAATAAATGCCCAGATCCTGTGATCGCAAAAAGTACGATTATTCTCCTTATCATCATTCGAATAAAACAATGAGAATCCTTGTTATAAAATCAAAAGAGAAATTCTGGCTAAATTGTGATACTATAATGATTCTTTTTTAATCTTCATTCCAATGATTAGATAAGATCACGTGGATTTAACCATTAAACTGATTGCAAATACCATTCAATGGTTTTCAAAATCCCACTTTCAAAATCCTCCTCTGCTTTCCACCCTAACTCTTTCTCAAGTTTACTCGCGTCAATCGCATATCGTTTATCGTGTCCTGCTCTATCCTTTACGAAGGTGATCTGGTCTTTATAAGACTTACCAGAAGAATTAGGCTTTTCAGAATCCAGAATGCTACAAATTGCATCTACAATCTGCAGGTTAGTCCTTTCATTTCTGCCACCTATGTTATAAGTCTCCCCGGATTTACCTGTATGGAATGCTAAAACTATTCCTTTCGCGTGATCTAATACATATAACCAATCTCGAACGTTCAATCCATCACCGTAAATAGGTATCGGTTGATTAGACAATGCTTTTCTTATTATTGTTGGAATTAACTTTTCATTGTGCTGCTTCGGGCCATAGTTGTTGGAGCAATTGGTGGTCACCGCATTCATTCCATATGTATGAAAATAGCTGCGTACTAATAAATCACTACTAGCTTTGGATGCTGAGTAAGGACTATTTGGCGCATAAGGTGTTGTCTCTTTGAAAAGACCCACTCTCCCCAATGTTCCATATACCTCATCGGTAGATACATGTAAGAATCTATTTTGCTCACATCCGACTTTTATTTCAAACGGAGCAATCATCCAGTTTTTTCTCGCAACATCTAACAAAGTAAATGTGCCATTGATGTTAGTTCTAATAAATGCCTCTGGCCCTGAGATAGAATTATCTACATGTGACTCTGCTGCGAAGTGAATCACGCCAGCAAGATTGTGCTTTTCAAATAAGGACTCAACCAATGGTCGGTCACAAATATCTCCTTTAACAAAAGTATATCTTGAATTACTTTCAACTTCCTTTAGATTATCAAGATTGCCCGCATAGGTAAGCAAGTCGAGATTGATTACATGTACATCCTTATTCTTTTCAAGGAAATATGGAATAAAGTTCGATCCAATAAATCCAGCGCCACCGGTTACTAAAATAGTTTTCATCTTTTTTTCAATTAAAAATTGAATGTTACTTCAGTGAAGAAAGGAAGTTTTTTATCTTTTTCAGAAACGATAAAATTATTCTCTTCCACAAGCTCCTTTATTCTTAAATCAGGATCTAAAAAATTAATTCCTCCTTCCGAGCCTGGATGATAAAACTCATCGCACTTATATAATATTTCTGCCGATTCGCTGAGCACAGCAAATCCGTGAGCAAACCCCTTCGGAACAAATAATTGCTTTTTGTTGTCCGAAGACAGCTCAAGCATGTATATTTTACCAAAAGTGGATTCTGCTCTTCTGAGGTCTAATGCTATGTCAACAATAACTCCTGATAGCACTCTGATTAACTTAGACTGCGCATATGGAGCATTTTGAAAATGCAATCCTCTAAAGACTCCCTTTGTAGATTTTGATTGATTATCCTGAACAAAAGTAGTAGGTATGCCTAGCGCTGTGAGCGTATTCGCATTGAAGGTTTCCATAAAATATCCCCGTGAATCCCCCACCACTTTCGGCTCTAGAATTACAAGGTCTTTAAATCCGGTTTCTGTAAGTGTCATTAAAAAAATCTATTTGATAAACCGGTCATTCATAATCCGCATAAGATATTGACCATATTGATTCTTCAATAACGGCTTAGCAAGTTCTGTCAATTGAGTTTTAGAGATATACCCTTTTCTAAAAGCAATTTCTTCCAAGCAGGCAATCTTTAGCCCTTGACGTTCTTCAATTGACTCAACAAAATTAGAAGCCTGCAATAATGACTGATGCGTGCCTGTGTCCAACCAAGCCATACCTCTTCCCAACAATTTTACCGTAAGCGTTTGATCTTCCAAATACAATTTGTTCAAATCTGTTATTTCCAATTCGCCACGTGGTGACGGCCTAATTACTTTAGCTTTTTCAATCACCGTATTGTCATAGAAATATAACCCCGTAACTGCATAGTTCGATTTTGGCTCTTTAGGCTTTTCCTCCAAGGATAATACATTGCCCTTTTCATCAAATTCAACCACCCCATATCGCTCCGGGTCATTCACATAATATCCAAATACCGTTGCTCCCGTGGTCAACTTACCGGCCTGCTCCAAGGTGCCTGAAAGTCCATACCCGTAAAAAATATTATCGCCAAGAATAAGGCAGGCAGTATCATCCCCAATAAAAGTTTCTCCAATTAGAAATGCCTGTGCGAGACCATCGGGCGAAGGTTGCTCGCGATATTCAATGGTTAGGCCAATTTGTGATCCGTCACCCAGCAGATTTATAAAGTGCGGCAAATCTTGTGGCGTTGAGATAATTAATATCTCGCGAATGTTGGCCAGCATTAAAACCGATAACGGATAATAGATCATCGGCTTATCGTAAATTGGCAAAATCTGCTTTGATACCGATTTGGTTAGTGGATACAAACGCGTCCCTGAACCTCCGGCTAAAATAATTCCCTTCATTGATTTAAAAATTGAGGCTAAAGTTACGAAATCAAAATTAACAGAAGGTTATGTAGTTGTGCGAATTTGATGAACTAATTCTATGGAGGGCTTTGCGTCTATCAATCCAAAACCGTTTCCATTAAGTATCTCCAGATAGCTTCGTGTATGCAAATCGGTAAATCCATCACTAAATTCGATTTCGCGATCATTCATTTTTAAAGAACGATAAGTCCGCTTTCCCTGATCTTTAACTGACTTAGGTAGATGATCTTCGTTGATACTCAAAAACCACTTTACTCTTGCGCGAGTCATTTCGAGATAACCTGAAGCATGATCTGTTTCATATTTCTCGATTTCAACTTTTTTCAGATCGCCAAAAATCCAGAGCAGCATATCAAAAAAATGAACTCCGATATTGGTGGCAATTCCTCCCGATTTACTTTCATCCCCTTTCCAACTATGATGATACCACATGCCCCGCGAGGTGATATAGGTTAAGTCAACGTCAAACACTTTCTTAGTCTTATCTAACAGTACTTCCTCGCGCAAAGCAATTATAGATGGATGCAAACGCAGTTGTAAAATCGTGTAAATCTTTTTGCCTGTTTCGCGTTCTATCTCTTCCAACGCATCTACATTCCAGGGATTAAGTACCAATGGTTTCTCACAAATTGCATCTGCTTGTTGACGCAATGCAAATCGGATATGAGAGTCATGCAAATAATTTGGAGAACAGATACTAACGAAATCTACTTTCTTACCTTGTCTGCGTAGTTTATCGATATGCCTATCGAACCGCTCAAACTCAGTAAAGAAGTCAGCATGTGGAAAATAACTATCAATTATACCAACGCTGTCAAACTTATCCATGGCAGCAACAAGATTGTTGCCTGTATCTTTAATTGCTTTTAAATGTCTTGGCGCAATAAAACCTGCTGCACCTATCAATGCAAAATTGACCATGATTAAAGGATTAGGGGATTAGAAGATTTTTAGGAATTAATTTTTGGGCGCAAGCCTCACGCCTCAGGCTGCATGCTTGTGGCATGTGGCCTAAAGCTTGTAGCCAAGCTAATAATTCCTTGCTATTAAAGTTTTGACACCAATCCATTTTTCAAATTGTATTTTTCGCCACTCTCCGGGCACGTGGCATCTCCATTTCTATCGAAGGAAAGTTTGTGTCCGTACTCACTCATCCAACCTGTCTGTCGTGCAGGATTACCAATAACTAACGCATAGTCAGGAACATTTTTAGTTACTACTGCACCCGCACCTATAAAAGCAAACTTGCCAATGTCATGCCCACAAACAATAGTAGCGTTAGCACCTATGGACGCACCCGTTTTTACAGTAGTCTTTGCGTACTCATTTTTTCGATTAACTGCGCTTCTTGGATTAATTACATTTGTAAAAACCATGGAGGGACCAAGAAAAACATCATCTTCACAAACTACACCTGTGTAAATCGACACATTATTTTGAACCTTAACATTCTTTCCTAAAATAACTTGCGGTGAGATAACCACGTTTTGACCAATATTACAGTTCTCACCGATTTTACAATCAGGCATGATGTGAGAAAAATGCCAGATTTTTGTTCCGGCTCCGATCTCGCAACCCGCATCAATCACAGCAGTTTCGTGCGCAAAATAATTTTTAGAGTCAGTCATGATTCGGAAAATTTTTGATGGCCGCGCAAATGTAAGACAATTGTTCCTCGTCCATTTCGGTATGGATTGGCAAGGATAAAACAGTCCTAGACAATTCCTCAGTCAAAGGAAAAGTGCCTTCAGGATATTCAGACCGTGCATAAGCTTTTTGCAAATGCAGGGGCACAGGATAATATATCATTGTTGGAATTCCCTTGCTCTCTAAATAAGATTTAAGCTTATCGCGATCAATTCCTTTAGTCTTTATTGTGTATTGATGAAACACATGAGTTGAGTATTTCGCTCGACTTGGAATTTCTATAAAAGAAAGAGTTCCTAATTCCCGATCATAATGCATTGCCACATCACTTCTTCTTTTTTCATAGTCATCCAAGTGCTTCAATTTAACATCCAAAATTGCAGCCTGTAAGGTATCCAGTCGGCTATTAACGCCAATTACATCATGATGATATTTAATTTTTTGGCCGTGGTTGGAAATCATCTTGATCTTTTCTGCTAACTCAGAGTCTTGTGTGAAGATTGCTCCACCATCGCCAAAGCAACCTAAATTTTTAGAAGGAAAAAATGATGTGCAGCCAATCGTACCCATTGTTCCAGCTCGCTTCCTTTCTCCATTAGAAAAAGTATAAACTGAACCCAAAGCTTGCGCAACATCTTCAATCACATGAACGCTATGTTTTTTTGCCAAAGCCAATATCGGTTCCATGTCTGCACATTGCCCATATAAATGAACAGGCACTATGGCGAAAGTTTTATCTGTAATCTTTTCTTCTAACTTGCTTACATCCAGATTAAATGTTTTTGCATCCACTTCCGTGAAAACGGGTTTAAGACCGAGTAAGGCAATTACTTCAGCGGTTGCCACATAAGTATGAACTGGTAGAATTACTTCATCACCAGGCTTGCAACCTAACGCCATCATGGCTATTTGCAATGCATCCGTTCCATTGGCACAGGGAACAACAAATTTTGAATTAAGGTAAGCAGCTAATGAATTTGCAAATAGGTTAACCTGAGGTCCTTGTATGAAGGCGGTTGAGTCCAATACCTCTTGAATTGCTTGATCAATCTCCGGTTTTATGCGGAGATACTGTGCATGAAGATCGGCCATCTTTATTTTCATCATACACGAATTTTAAATGCCTCGCAATTTCTTTTCCCATTGCCAAGCATGCAGAAGCGATTGACCTAAGTCATACTTTGTGTGCCAACCGAACGCTTCATTTATTTTTCTGGGATCCGCATAAACTTTTTCAACATCCCCGGGTCTACGCGGGCCTATTGAATAATTCAAAGTAACTCCTGTTACTTCAATAAATTTCTTTACAAGCTCCAACACAGAAACTCCTACTCCAGTACCTAAATTAAAGGCATCAAACAAACTCTTTTCCTTTCTAGTATTCAAATAGTCAATAGCTTTTACATGCGCTGTTGCAACATCCGATACATGAATAAAGTCGCGCACACAAGATCCATCAGATGTGTTGTAATCGTTTCCAAATACAGTAAGCTTTTCACGCACACCTGCAGCAGCTTGCGTTACGTATGGAACAAGGTTATTTGGAATACCAATTGGTAATTCGCCAATCAATGCACTTGGGTGCGCTCCAATAGGGTTGAAATAGCGCAAAGAAATAACTCTAAAGTTTTCGGTGGCAGCGTCTTCCAATATTTTTTCACACATTTGTTTAGAGGAGCCATAGGGAGATTCTGGTTTTTTAAATGGTGCAGTTTCGTTTACCTGAACTTGATCAGGTTGGCCATAAACCGTGCATGAGGATGAAAAAATATAATCATAAACCTGATGCTTTTTCATTACCTCCAACAAGGTAATCAACGACCCGAGATTATTCTTATAATACTCAATTGGTTTAACCACGGATTCATTCACCGACTTATAAGCAGCAAAATGAATAACAGTTGTAAATTCATTTTTGGAAAACAATGAATTCAATGCATCAAAATCAAGGCAATCAATTTTATGAAAATCAATCTTAGAATTTGTTATCTGCTCTACGCCTTTAATAATCTTGGGTTCACTACGCTCCAGATTATCAACAACTGTAACTTTATAGCCAGCTTTAATAAGTTCAACAAGTGTGTGAGAACCAATGTAGCCTGCTCCGCCTGTAACTAAAATATGATTTGTCTCGGCCATACTTACAACCTTCCAGTAATTAATGATTTATCTAAAAATCCTTTTACATCATAAACTATTGTATTCTGATTTTTTATTTCCTTCCAATCGATCAACTTAAAGTCTTCATGACTAACTGCGAGTACAATAGCACTATATATCTTGTTAAGTGAGGGGATCAATGATAATCCATACTCATGCTTTACTTCATTCGAATCGGCATGCGGATCAAACACCTCCACATCGGCACCGAAGCTTTGCAATTCGCGAATCACATCAATGGCTCGGCTGTTCCTGATGTCCGGGCAGTTCTCCTTAAATGTTATGCCTAACACTAACACTTTCGCCTTATTAATTGGCAAATCATTTTGCGTCATAAGTTTTATCACCCGATTGGCAATATGCACGCCCATGTTATCATTAATTCTGCGGCCCGCTAAAATTACCTGTGGGTGATAGCCGAGGCTATCCGCTTTATAGGTCAGATAATAAGGATCTACGCCAATGCAATGACCCCCTACCAACCCGGGTTTGTAGGGAAGGAAATTCCATTTGGTTCCTGCTGCTTCAAGTACTTCATGGGTGTCTATTCCCATTCGCTCAAAAATGAGCGAGAGCTCATTAACAAAGGCAATATTAATGTCGCGTTGTGAATTCTCGATAACCTTGGCTGCTTCAGCAACTTTGATTGAAGAAGCTTTATGAGTTCCGGCCACAATAATTTTTTTATAAAGCTGATCTACCTTTTCTGCAATCTCAGGGTTGCTCCCGCTTGTAACCTTTTTTATATTAGGTAAACGATGTTGCTTGTCCCCCGGATTTATACGTTCTGGCGAATACCCACAGAAAAAATCGACATTGTATTTTAATCCACTGAACTTTTCTAACACTGGCACACAATCTTCTTCTGTGCAGCCTGGATAAACTGTTGATTCATAAATAACCACGTCATTTTTCTTTAACACCTTACCAACGGTCTCACTGGCTTTGATAAGAGGTGTAAGGTCGGGGGTCTTATATTCATCTACAGGAGTTGGCACCGTCACAATAAAATAATTGACACTTGCCAAGTCTTTAGAGTTAGATGAAAAGGATAATCCTGAAGCCGTAGCGAGCTCAGCCTTATCAACCTCCAATGTTCTGTCATACCCATTTTTCAATTCATCAATGCGCGCCTGATTGATATCGAAGCCTACTACATCTATAATCTTTCCAAACTCTACCGCCAGTGGAAGGCCTACATACCCTAAACCAATAATTCCTATTTTATCCATTACTTAATCTTATAATATTCTTTATACCAACTTACGAACTCCCCAATCCCAGTTTCAATTGAAGTTGAAGGTTTGAAGTCAACATCGCGCATTAAATCATCCACATCCGCATATGTTTCAGGTACATCACCTTCCTGCAGAGGCAGCAAATTTTTGATTGCTTTCTTGCCAAGCTTATCTTCAAGCACCTCAATAAAATGCAAAAGTTCTACCGGACTATTATTTCCGATATTATAAATTTTATAGGGAGCAAAGCTTGTAGCCGGATCAGGTTTTAGACCACTCCATTCAGAATTCCCTTTCGGTGGTTTTGGAATCAATCTCACAATACCCTCTACAATATCATCCACGTAAGTGAAATCTCTTTTCATTTTACCATGATTGAACACATCAATTGGTTTACCTTCCAAAATAGCTTTTGTAAAAAGAAAGAGCGCCATGTCAGGTCGACCATAGGGACCATAAACAGTAAAAAAACGTAACCCTGTTGTCGGCAATTGATAAAGGTTAGAATAAGCATGGGCCATCAACTCATTGCTTTTTTTGGTGGCCGCGTACAATGCCAAGGGATGATCAACATTGTCATGTGTAGAAAATGGCATTTTACGGTTTGCCCCATACACTGAGCTAGATGAAGCATACACCAAGTGCTTTACTGGATTATTTCTGCATGCCTCAAGGATATTTAAAAAACCGGCAAGATTGCTTTCGAGGTAAGCGTAGGGATTAGTAATTGAATAACGAACGCCTGCTTGAGCTGCGAGATTAACTACATAGTCAAATTTCTTAAGAGAAAACAGATTGTCAATTTCCAATTTGTTTTGAAGGTCAATTTTATAAAACGAAAAATTGGGTTTGCTTTCTAGAAGCGATAATCTGGATTCCTTCAGTCCAACATCGTAATAATCATTTAAATTATCCAAACCAAACACTTCAACGCCATGCCTTAATAGCCGCTTGGATAAATGAAAACCAATGAAGCCTGCAGCACCCGTAACTAAAACTTTATCAGAAGTCACAAAAAAATAATTTGGCCACAAAAGTACGTCAATTCTGGTTAGATTTGGGCAAATTCTAAAAACCTTTCATCCATGACTGAGAATCAAAAGCAGCCCATCGGGTCCGATGAAATCGATCTTCTTGAGTTACTGGGGAAGCTTATTGGAGTTTTAAAAACCAATAGTAAGCTAATCATTGTATCAATTCTAATTGGAACCATTCTTGGATTATGCTACAGTCAACTAGCTCCAAAGATTTACGAGAGCAGGATGTTAATAAGCTCAGATATACTTACAGAATCTTATAGTAAGATTTTAACTACTGATCTTAATCAGCTTTTAAGTGAGAATAATTATGATGTTTTATCATCCAAATTAAAAATTAGTCCAGCTTATGCCTCTAAGATAAAAAGTATTGACGTAGCTATTGAAAAACCAAATGTAAAAATTATTGCTCCTAAAACTAACGAGAAAAATTATTTGACAATCACCTGCCAAACTGAGGATAACTCAATTTGGGCTGATCTGCAAAAAGGACTTATCATTTTTTTTGAAATCAATGATTACGTTAGTATTAGGGTCTCTCAGAAGAAAGAATATTTCAATCAAATGATTGGAAAAATCGATAAGGAGCTTTTGGATCTTAGTGAATTAAAGATAAGGATTCTAAATAGTCAAATAACGCAATCGAATAAAGACAACTCAATATTATTTGACCCAACAACGGTCAATTCAAAAATACTTGAGCTAAATAAAGAAAAGATCAACCTTCAAAACTCTCTGGAACTTGTTAACAGCATTCAACTGGTAGAAGGCTTTACAGTTTTCAACAAACCAACTAGCCCAAAATTATCAGTCTCACTGGTGGCAGGCTCATCCCTAGGACTTTTCTTCGTTGCATTAATTATTGTCTTTAAGTCATTGCGAAAAATTATAAGACTTTCAGAAGAAAAACTTGCAAACTCTTAAACATCTTTTTTTAAAAGAATTAACCCTGGAACTAAGACGAAAGTCTGTGATCTCTGGATTAGTCCTGTATTTATTTAGCACCGCCTTCATTTGTTATTTGACTTTTAGCCTTCGACAAAACCAGATAACCCCCCTGGTATGGAGCGCGTTATTTTGGATCACTATTCTATTTACTGTTATCAACACCATTGCCAAAAGCTTTATTGGTGAAAAAAAAGGTCGTGACATCTATTATTTTTCTATTGCCTCACCCGAAACAATTATCCTCTCAAAAATCATTTACAATTTTTTGCTTACGCTGATCTTATCCTTTGCTGGCCTTGGCCTTTTTATTTTGTTACTTAAAAACCCGCTCGCAGACCTCGGACTCTTTTGCCTTGCAATAACTTTAAGTGCTTTTGGATTCTCAGCTTCGTTGACTTTGCTATCAGGTATTGCTTCAAAAGCAAACAACAGCAATATTCTAATGGCCGTGCTAAGTTTCCCAATCGTAATTTCCATTTTGTTGATCACCGTCAAGATTACCAAAAATTGTATTGATGGTTTAGATCGATCAATAAGTACCAACGACCTCTTAACGCTCTTCGCAATAAATTGTTTGGTGACCGCGGCATCCTATCTGCTGTTCCCGTATATTTGGCGGAGTTAACCACAGGGTAATTTACTCTTCAAAGTATCTTTTTATCATGAAGACCTGGCTAAAAATTCTTGCAGTAATATTGATTTGCTACACCATTGTAGGTGGGTTTCTTTTTTCTGTGCCCCGATTGAACATTGTTAACGAAACCATTCGCGGTTTGTATTTTCATGTACCCATGTGGTTCGGCATGATTGCCTTATTCTTGGCCTCCACAATTTATTCAATTCAGTATTTAAGAAATCCCTCTTTCAATAGCGATACCAAGGCACTTGAGTTTGCAAACACGGGCTTGGCACTGGGTCTACTCGGAATTTTTACAGGAATGATCTGGGCTAACTATACCTGGGGCTTGCCCTGGCATGGCGACCCTAAACAAAATGGAGCCGCAATTTCGCTGTTGGTTTACTTGGCATATTTTGTTTTACGCGGATCTATTGAAAACGAAGATCAGCGCGCAAGATTAAGTGCCGTGTACAATATTTTTGCTTTTTGTGCTATGATTCCACTGATATTCATTATTCCACGCATGACTAGTTCTATGCATCCTGGCAACGGGGGCAATCCAGGCTTTAATATGTATGACCTTGATAGCCGTATGCGAATGGTTTTTTATCCCGCTGTGGTAGGGTGGATTTTACTTGGATTTTGGATTGCAAACTTGCGTATTCGCACTCGCTATGTGAATGAAAAATTACTCGATCTTGAAAATGAATAAATTTAATCTGTTTCTTTCTTTTTTGCTTTGTTTCGTTGCTTCCATCGCGCAGTCCCAGCCTGTCGAAATGGCTGATACCATGCGCTCGGAAGGAAAAATCTATGTTGTGGTGGCAATTCTGCTTGTTATTTTTTTGGGTTTGATCGGATACCTGGTCATGCTTGACCGCAAAATCACCCGAATTGAAAAAAAACTGGAAAAGAAAAGTTAAAGTCTCGTTAATAATGTCAACTTTTTAACCCTCGTGGCTGTTTTTAGCTGTAACTTTAAATCCGAAAAGTTACGAGTATGAAGAAGTCGCACATCATTGCAAGTATAGTTATTGCTGCAGCCATCGGCATTATTATTTCAACTGCCGAAGACGCCAGCAGCTACGTATCGTTTGACCGAGCTTTTCAGTTGGCTTCAAACGGCAACAAAACACAAATCCATGTAGTGGGCGGCCTTAAAAAAGATGATAACGGAAATATTATTGGGTTAGAAAAAAGTGCCGACAAATTATCTTTCTCATTCGTCTTGATTGATGAAACCCAAAAAGAGCAAACGGTTTATTATAACGAACCTATGCCTCCTGATTTTACCCGTTCAGAGAAAGTAGTTGTTATTGGTGCCTATCAAAACAATACATTTGTGGCCAACAAGATTTTACTCAAATGCCCTTCTAAGTATCAGGAGGAAAAAATAAATGCGAGCATCTAGTTGAAAGAGGTTGAAAGTATTTTTGTGGTTGAGATTCATAAATTTTTATAATGCATTATTTCATTGGTGACCTGGGTCACCTTTTTGTTATAGTTTCCTTTGTCACTTCATTAGTAAGTGCCTTTGCGTATTGGAAAGCAAACAATGCTTCCGCAGAACTAAAAAACCAATGGCTAAATAATGCACGGTTGGCTTTTTATGTTCACAGTGCAGCGGTTATAGGCGTGGTAGTAAGCCTCTTTGTAATTATCTATCAGCACTATTTTGAATATCACTATGCCTACAGTCATTCTTCGCTTCATCTTCCCGGTGAATATATGATCTCTTGCTTTTGGGAAGGTCAGGAAGGAAGTTTCCTTTTATGGATTTTCTGGCAAGCACTGATTGGAATTTTTCTTATGAACACCCAACGAACCTGGGAAGCACCCGTAATGGTTGTGTTTGGTTTGGTGCAGGCTTTTCTTGCCTCTATGATTTTAGGAGTTGTAATTCCACTCCTTAACATCAAGTTGGGAAGTTCTCCTTTTATCCTGTTGCGCGATGCCATGGATGATCCGATTTTTTCTTTGCAACCCGATTTTATTCCTAAAGATGGAAATGGCCTAAATCCATTACTGCAAAATTATTGGATGGTAATTCATCCACCGACATTGTTTTTAGGGTTTGCATTAACGCTTCCTCCCTTCGCATTTTGTATTGCCGGATTGTGGCAGAAAAAATATTCGGAGTGGATAAAGCCTGCACTACCCTGGGCATTATTGGGTGGAGCAATCTTAGGGGTGGGAATTTTAATGGGTGGCTATTGGGCTTACGAAACTCTCAATTTTGGTGGCTATTGGAATTGGGATCCGGTTGAAAATGCGGTTTATGTGCCATGGCTTGTGCTGATTGCAGCCATACACACCATGATAATTTATAAGAACAGCCAGGCTGCTTTAAAGAGCGCCATGATTTTGAACATTGCTGTGTTTATACTTATCCTATACTCAACATTTCTTACCCGAAGTGGAATTTTAGGTGATGCCTCTGTTCACTCCTTTACCGACCTTGGACTTTCAGGTCAACTGCTTATTTATCTGCTTTTCTTCACCCTTGCAGCAATTGTGCTTGCAATATCTCGATGGAAAGAAATTCCAACTTCTGAAAAAGAAGCTTCTATTTACTCACGTGAGTTTTGGATTTTCTTAGGAGTTATTACCCTTTGCCTAATGGGATTTCAGGTATTGCTTCCAACATCCATTCCTGTTTACAATAAAATAATAGAATTGTTTGGTGGTGTATCAAACATAGCGCCACCCGCTGATCAAATTGGCTTCTATTCTAAGTTTCAACTATGGTTTGGAGTATTGGTAGCGTTGATTTCAGGAACCGGTCAGTTCTTTTGGTGGAAGCGGATGGATAAAGAAAAACTCAAAAAAGAAATTCTTCCACCAATTCTTATTTCGCTAGTCATTTTTGCGGGTATCATTTCCATTGCAAAAGTTTATGAGCCTGCTTATGTGGTTTTGACCCTTGCAGGTGTTTATCTTATTGTATCAAACATAAAAGTGCTTTTATCAGTAGCAAAGGTTAATCCTTCGCTTTCTGGCGGTGCGGTTGCGCATATTGGTATTGGTATGATGTTGATTGGCATTATGTTCTCGGCCGGCTACTCCAATGTGGTCTCGTTGAATAATACGGGTATGCTCATCTCAAAAGAGCTGCCTACTGAATTTAATCGTGACAACTTACTTTTATTTATAAATGAACCACGATCCATGGCGGGTTATGACATCGAATATCTGGGTGAGCGTGTTGAGCCGCGAAATGCACCTGGTTACGTAAATAAAAATGATATCGACCTTACGTTCGATCCCTTTAAAGTAGTTGCAAAAAAGGACATTGAATTTAAAGGTAAAAAAATTCTTAGCGCAAAAGATACGTTCGAAATCAATCCTGAAAATACATACTATGAAATAGAATTGAGAAAAGATGGCAAGGTAGCAGCCACGCTCTTTCCAAGAGTCCAGATTAATCCTGCGATGGGTGGCTTTGTAGCTTCGCCCGATATAAAAAGAAATGTTTCGCGCGATCTTTATACACACGTATCATTACCGATGAACCGCGATGAAGAACCTGAATGGAGTGAGATGGAGGAAATCAGAGTTCCACTTAATAAAGAATTCTTTGTAAATGATTATGTCGCTGTTCTGGAAGGCGTGACCCGCATTCATGAAATTGAGGGCCTCAAACTTTCGGATGAGGATGTGGCCGTGCAGGCAAAAGTAAAAGTGAGTGGTGAGCGGGACTCTTATTATGCCGAACCTATTTTTCTTATTAAAGATAAGGCCCAGGTTGGCCGAATCTCATCTGAGGTAAATGATTTAGGTGTAAAGATTACACTGCTAAACATTCACCCGGAGACGAATGAATTTAGCCTAGGACTCAACACCCGCCAAAAGGATTGGGTTATTATTAAGGCCATGGAAAAGCCTCTGATAAACATTTTATGGCTTGGTACCGGAGTGTTGATGATCGGATTTTCGATGGCTATGGTGCGCAGATTTCGCGAACATCGAAAGTAATATTAAATATTCTGCTTCTTCAACTCCGCCACCGCATAGGCACATGCTCTTGCCGTCATGGCCATATAGCTTAGTGATGGGTTTACGCAGGAGGAAGATACCATAAAAGATCCATCGGTAATAAACACATTCCTTACTTCATGCATTTGATTAAATCCATTGAGCACCGAAGTCTTTGCATCACGCCCCATGCGCACGCTGCCCATTTCATGGTTTGCATTTCCCGGAAAGGACATGTTGGCGTATGACCGCACATTCTTATAACCAGCCGACTCTAACATTTCGGCCATCGATTCAGCCATATCCTTCTGCATTACCTTTTCGTTCTCCCTAAACTCTACTTCGGTATTTACAGTTGGCCTGCCCCACTTGTCTTTCAAATCAGTATTGAGTGTAATTCTATTGTCTTCGTAAGGAAGACATTCTCCAATGGCACCAAAGCCAATACCCCATCCGGCAGGGCCTTGCAAGTCTTCCTTAAGTTCGGCACCAATTTTAGAATCATTCGTTCCTCGTCCCCAACCACCACGACTCGCACCACCTTGGTATCCAAACCCGCGGATATAGTCTTTTCTTTTGTCGGTAAGGTTTCTAAATCTAGGCACATAAACTCCATTCGGTCTGCGTCCAAAATAATATTGATCTTCAAATCCATCTACCTGCGCATTCGCTCCAACCCCTTTGTGGTGATCCATAATATTACGCCCTACTTGATCACTTCCATTTCCTAATCCGGTTGGAAATCTATTTGACGTAGAGTTAAGTAAAATATAAGCGGTTGCAATAGTTGAGGCATTGAGAAAAACAATTTTGGAATAGAACTCAATCACCTCATTGGTTTCTGTGTCAACAATCTCAACACCGGTAGCTTTTTTGCTTTGCTCTTCATACAAAACTCTATTCACAAGTGAGTTTGATCGCAGGGTTAAATTACCAGTCGCGAAAGCTGCAGGCAATGTGCTCGCATTCGTGCTAAAGTAGGCGCCATATGGACAGCCGCGATGACAAAGATTTCTGTACTGGCAAACTCCGCGCCCTTTTACAGGTTCAGTAAGGTTAGCGGTTCTTCCAATGGTAACTTTCCTGTCTGGATAGTTGACTTTCATTTTACTGACAAAGTCCTTCTCGACACAATTCATCTCCATGGGAGGCAAGAAATTACTATCAGGTAAATGTGGAATCCCCTCAGCTTTGCCGCTTATTCCTACAAATTTTTCAACATAATCATACCAAGGGGCTATGTCATTATAACGAATTGGCCAATCCACCGCAATGCCATCTTTTTTGTTTGCTTCAAAATCAAGATCACTCCATCGGTAACACTGCCGAGCCCATAAAAGAGACCTTCCGCCTACTACATCAGCACGAATCCAATCGAAGCGTTTAATCTCTGTGTATGGATTTTCTAAATCATTGATATAAAAGTGTTTGTTATCGCTACCAATTGAGTAATGCCTGGTTTGAATGTGGCAACGCTCTTTGTCCTCCGCAGTAAGTTCTCCCCTATTTTCTAATTCCCACGGATCTTTGGTTGAGGTTGGGTAGTTTGGATGCTGAACTGTTTTGCCACGCTCAAGTAATAAAACTTTTAACCCGCTTTCGCAGAGTTCTTTAGCTGCCCAACCTCCACTTATTCCTGAACCTACTACGATTGCATCGAATGTGTTTTGCTCTTTAGCAATAATATTGAGATTCATCACATCGCAAGTTTGAAATTCAAATTTTAAAATAATTGTCCGCTATCAACAACCTTCTGAATAAAAGTAATCCATCGGTCAGGTAAAACCTGAAATACTGATTATTTTTGCGAGATTTTATAGACCCAAAAAGACACTATGCCACGAGATCGCAGTATTCGCTCCGTATTAATCATCGGTAGCGGCCCTATTATTATCGGTCAAGCCTGTGAATTTGATTATGCCGGGTCGCAGGCAGCTCGCTCGTTACGCGAAGAAGGGATAGAGGTAATCCTGATTAATTCGAATCCGGCAACTATTATGACGGATAAGGTGACAGCAGATCATGTTTATCTGCTTCCTCTGGATAAAAAATCAATTCGAGAAATCCTTGAAAAACATCATGTTGATGCTGTGTTGCCCAGTATGGGCGGACAGACAGCACTAAATCTGTGCATTGATTGTGAAAAGGCAGGTATCTGGCAGAATTATGGAGTCCGCATTATCGGAGCGGACATCCAAGCAATTGAAACAACCGAAGATCGGGAAAAATTTAGGCTAAAGATGATTGAACTGGGGGTTGGGGTTTGCAAGGGAGCAACCGCCACTTCATTTCTAGAAGGCAAGGAGATAGCCCAGGAAATAGGATTTCCGTTAGTGATTCGTCCTTCCTACACACTGGGAGGTACTGGCGGTGGGTTTGTAAATACACCCGAAGAATTTGATGCAGCACTTAATCGCGGGTTGCATGCTTCACCCACGCATGAAGTGTTGGTTGAGCAGAGTATCATGGGCTGGAAGGAATACGAACTTGAACTTCTACGCGATGGATTAGGCAACGTAATTATTATCTGTTCGATAGAGAATTTTGATCCGATGGGTATTCACACCGGAGACTCTATAACGGTTGCACCTGCCATGACTTTGTCGGATACCGTATATCAAAACATGCGCGATCTGGCCATTAAAATGATGAATGGAATTGGGCAGTTTGCAGGTGGTTGCAATGTTCAGTTTTCGGTAAATCCGGATACAGATGATATTATTGGGATTGAGATAAACCCACGGGTATCGCGCTCATCAGCACTTGCCTCGAAAGCAACCGGTTATCCAATTGCGAAAATTGCAGCAAAACTTGCCATTGGTTATAACCTCGATGAGTTAAGTAACGCCATCACTGGAACAACTACGGCCTACTTCGAGCCTGCGATTGATTATGTGATTGTAAAAATCCCACGCTGGAATTTCGATAAGTTTCAAGGAGCAGATCGCAGACTGGGCCTACAAATGAAATCGGTTGGTGAAGTGATGGGCATTGGAAGAAATTTTCAGGAAGCCTTGCAGAAAGCATGTCAATCACTTGAGATTGGAAGAAATGGTTTAGGAGCTGATGGAAAAGAATTGACTAACCAAACTGAACTTTTGTTTAGTCTTAAGAATCCTAGTTGGAATCGACTCTTCCACATTTATGATGCCATGAAGCTCGGCATCTCAATGAAGACCATTCTTAACCTTACTAAGATTGATAAATGGTTCTTGGAGCAAATCTGGGATTTGATTGAGATTGAAAAAGAAATTGAAAAGTATAAACTCGACACAATGCCTTTAGAACTAATGCGAAAGGCTAAGGAAAAAGGCTATGCCGATCGGCAAATAGCACATCTTATTGACTGTCGTGAAAGTGAAGTTCACAGCAAGCGAAAAGAGATGGGCATCAATCGCGTTTACAAAATGGTTGATACCTGTGCCGCAGAGTTTGATGCGAAGACTGCTTACTACTATTCAACTTTCGATGCAGAAAATGAATCAATCTCTTCCGATAAAAAGAAAGTAATTGTACTTGGCTCAGGGCCGAACCGGATTGGACAAGGTATTGAATTTGATTACTCATGTGTGCACGGAATTCTTGCAGCAAAAGAAGCCGGATATGAAGCCATCATGATCAACTGCAATCCTGAAACGGTTTCTACCGATTTTGATATTGCCGATAAACTTTATTTCGAGCCGGTATTCTGGGAACATTTGTGGGACATCATTCAACATGAAAAACCAGAAGGTGTAATCGTGCAATTAGGCGGACAAACTGCCTTAAAGCTTGCCGAGAAACTTGAGAAGAACGGAATAAAAATAATGGGTACTTCCTTTGAGGCGCTTGATTTAGCTGAAGATCGCGGAAGTTTCTCATCACTTCTTAAAGAACTCAACATTCCATACCCAGAGTTTGGTGTTGCTACAAATGCTGACGAAGCGCTAGAGGCATCAAAAATAATTGGCTTTCCTTTGTTAGTAAGACCTTCGTATGTGCTGGGTGGACAAAGCATGAAGATTGTTATCAATGAGAAAGAATTAGAAAATCATATTCTTGATATCTGGAAACACCTACCCGAAAACAAAGTGTTACTTGACCATTTTCTGGATGGCGCTATTGAAGCTGAGGCAGATGCAATTTGCGATGGCGAAGATGTTTACATCATTGGCATTATGCAGCATATAGAACCGGCAGGCATTCACTCTGGCGATTCGTATGCGGTGCTCCCACCTTATAATCTTGGCGATTTGATCATCAAGCAAATTGAAACGTTCACCAAACGAATCGCACTTGCCTTAAAAACTGTAGGACTGATCAATATTCAATTCGCGATTAAGAACGATAAGGTTTACATCATTGAGGCAAACCCGAGAGCCTCGCGCACCGTGCCTTTCATCTGCAAAGCTTACGATGAGCCTTATGTTAATTATGCTACCAAGGTGATGTTGGGCGATAAGAAAGTGAAAGACTTTAATTTCAATCCAACTAAAAAGGGTTATGCTATTAAGGTTCCGGTTTTCTCATTCAACAAATTCCCAGAGGTAAATAAAGAATTAGGCCCTGAAATGAAGTCTACAGGCGAAGCGATCTACTTTATTGACGACTTAATGGACGATTACTTCATGAATATTTACGCTGAGCGTAATCTCTACTTAAGTAGATGATCTAATGCCCAATCTTTACATTATTGCTGGGTGCAATGGAGCAGGCAAGACAACTTCTTCATTTACGTTGCTCCCGGAAATACTGGGGTGCAACGAGTTCGTTAATGCTGGTGAAATAGCGAGAGGGCTGTCTCCCTTTCAACCAGAACGTGCGTTGAAAAATATTTTCCCATTGGGTAATTTTCATTGTCAGGGTTAACCTTGACAAAACATTGCACCAGCAATTTTTCGTCAACCCTGCGGGCGGATTATGCATCCTAATGCATAAACCGAGATTAATGATCTAATCAACCAAAAAATTGATTTTGCCTTTGAGACCACACTATCTACCAAGAGTTACGCAGGCTTGGTTAAGAGAGCTCAAAATGTAGGCTACACGGTGGTACTGATTTTTTTGTGGTTAGATTCCGTTGAGTTAGCAAAAGCGCGAGTTAGGTTACGAGTATCAAGCGGTGGCCATAATATTCCAAGTGAAATTATAGAGCGGAGATACAGAAGAGGTGTAAAGAATTTTTCTGAGATTTTCATTAAACTAGTGGACAAATGGTACTTGTTTGACAATTCAAAGGGAGAATCAGTAGAAATAGCCGAAGGGAATCAAAATGGAATCAAATTCGTTTATAATAACGATATTTGGAATTCAATGAAATTTGATGGAAACAATAGTGACTGATTCGCTTAGAACTAAGATCAAAAATGGTCCTGCACTATCATTTTCGCGTCTTGGAGAAAAGACAATAAAAGAAGGTGGCGAGTTGGGCTATTCAAAAAACGGAAAGATTATTAGAGTACAAGCAAAAGATTTAAAATAGTATGTTCAGATTTCTCCTTATTATATCTTTAGTCGGCTACGTGCTATACAAAGTAGGCGGACTCTTCTTTCGAGCCGGAGCTGCATCGCAACAACCCAGGCAGCAACCAAGACGACCTCAGGGAAACGCTAATGTAGACTCTGCCCCTAAGAAAAATAAAGATGGCTCAATAAAGGGTGGCGACTATGTAGATTACGAAGAGGTTAAATAATAGTATTGAATATATAGTCTTATTAATACAGGAGCCGTCCGCTAATCTGTCCAGCATCAAGAATCTAGTAGCTAGTATTAAGGGCCAATTAACAAGTGAAAATCCATTTCCATAAATATCAGGCAACCGGCAATGATTTTGTTCTGATCGATAACCGAACAGGTACTTTTTCATTTAGTGTTAAGCAAATTCAAAAAATTTGTGATCGCAGGTTTGGCGTGGGCGCTGATGGTCTTATCCTAATAGAGAAAGATCCCACATTCGATTTTAATCTTAATTACTATAACAGCGATGGATCGCAAAGCTTGTGCGGAAATGGGAGTCGCGCAGGCGTTGTGATGGCAGCGAGTCTTGGGTTATTAAATGACAAGACGAAATTCAATGCGTATGATGGTGTTCATGAAGCCGAATTACTTCCGACAGGAATTGTAAGACTAAAAATGAATCCCGTTGTCGAGGTAAAGAAAATAGGATCAGATTTTTTTATTAATACCGGCTCGCCTCATCACCTCAGGTTTGTTAAGAATGTAAAAGACTATGCCGTTTTTGAGGAAGGAAAAAAGATTCGATACAGTAAAGAGTATGATCCCCAAGGTGCCAATGCAAACTTCATTGAGCTGGAGCCAAATAATACAATTTCAGTTCGCACTTATGAACGAGGTGTGGAAGATGAAACTTTTTCGTGCGGCACCGGTGTTACAGCCGCAGCTTTAGCTTCCTCCTATCATGGCTACAAATCCCCTGTTCAGGTGAATGTAATGGGCGGAACGCTATCCGTTGAGTTTAAATCTGACCCTGTAAGTGGATTTAGTCAAATCTTTCTCATTGGCTCTGCAGTATTGGTCTTTGAAGGTTTTATCGAAATTTAATTTACTTTTCAAGGTCACAACGCTATCTTCGGGTACAATCTTTAAGTTATGGAAACTGTTACCGTACAGCTTTTGAATCAAAAAGCATTAAAACTTTTGAAACAATTATAAGAATTAAACCTGATAAAGGTTACGGAGAACGAAACACCTAAACCGGAAAAATTATCGGATCAATTTCAGGGAAAACTTTCCGACCGTTTTTATGGAAAACTTTCTGACAAGACTGCCAAGGCGCTTCAAAAGCATGTAAAAAAAGGCCGAGATGAATGGGAACGGGATATTTAATCGATAGTAATGTTGTTATTGATTATTTGAACGGAAAACTCCCGGAGTCAGGAAGGCTTTTTATGCATCGTGTAGTAAATGAAACACCAAATCTTTCTGTCATCATAAAAATTGAAGTTTTAGGATTTAATTACGATCAGGACTCAAATCATCTCGTATTTGACTTTCTTGAAAATTCAACCATTTTTGAATTAACAAAAGAAATAGTTGATGCTACTATTCAAATCCGAAAGCAAACTAGAATAAAAATACCTGATGCAATTATTGCAGCCACAGCATTGGTTTTTGATTTTACACTGCTCACCCGAAATTCTGCCGATTTCAAAAATGTAGTAGGGTTAAAATTTTTAACCCCATGGCTGATCAAATCCAAGTAGGCCGTAATTCTAAAAACTAATAGTTTTTTTGCGACACATTGCCGCATTTTCAAGTTCTGTCTGCCAAAATGGTGTTCGCGGGCAACTTGGAATTATAATTGCACCCCGAAATCCTTAAATTTACGCCCCATTTAGTTGGCAAATTCTTAGCCTAGATCGATTAGACTTTATCATCGATTTCGACTTAGAAAGCCTCAAATGACAAACGACTACCCATGTTAAAACTGCTTGCAAAAATTTTTGGTGACAAATCCCAGAAGGACATAAAAGGAATGATGCCTCTGGTTGAGGCTACTAAGCTCGAAGGCGAATCACTCCTTTCCATTTCAAATGATGAACTGAGAGCAAAGACTTCCGAAATCCAGAACGTCATCAATGAAAAATTGAAACCCATCGATGATCAAATTGCAGGTATCCGTCAGCGATTGGCCGAGCACGAAGAACTGGATATCACTGAAAAAGAAGCTCTCTTTGCAGAAATCGATAAACTTGAGCTCGAGCGAAACAAAGACCTTGAAAAAGTTTTAATAGAAGTTTTGCCAAAGACTTTTGCCGTAGTGCGCGAAACCGCAAGACGATTTAAAGAAAATGAGTACATAGAAGTTACAGCTTCTGAACAAGATCGAATTTTCGCAGCAAAATATCCTAATGTTAAAATAGTTGGCGATAAGGCACAGTGGAATCGTCAGTGGTCAGCAGCCGGAAACCTGATCACTTGGGACATGGTGCATTACGATGTACAAATCATCGGTGGAATTGCGCTGCATGAAGGTAAAGTTGCCGAAATGGCAACGGGTGAAGGAAAAACTTTGGTGGCAACATTCCCAGCATTCCTCAACGCGCTCGCAAGACGTGGCGTTCATATTGTTACAGTTAACGATTACCTCGCCAAACGCGATAGTGAATGGATGGCTCCGCTATTTCAGTTTCACGGTCTCACTATTGATTGCATTGATAAACATGAACCTAATTCTACTGAAAGAAGAAATGCTTATCGGGCCGACATAACGTATGGCACCAATAATGAATTCGGTTTCGATTATTTGCGTGATAACATGTCACGCGAGCCTGAAGAGTTAGTACAACGCGGCCATCATTATGCCATGGTTGATGAGGTGGATAGTGTGTTGATTGATGAAGCGCGAACTCCGCTTATTATCTCAGGGCCAGTACCGCGTGGTGATGAGCATGAATTTTACGATCTAAAGCCGCGCATTTCAAAACTTGTTGAAGCTCAAAAAAAATTAATCAATCAATATTTAAACGATGCCAAGAAGCAATTAGCTGAGGGCATGGACAAAGATGGTGGCACTGCACTATTCCGGGCCCACCGAGCAATGCCTAAGTATAAGCCGCTGATTAAATTACTCAGCGAAACAGGCATGAAGAACGTTCTTCAAAAAACTGAAAACTTCTACTTACAAGATAATAAGAAAATGATGCCTGAGGCCGACAAGCCTTTGTTTTTTGTAATCGATGAGAAAGACAACAGCGTTGATTTAACGGATAAGGGAATTGACTTGATCACCGGTGAAGGTGAAGATCCTAAGTTCTTCATCATGCCTGAGATTGGTATTGAACTCAACAAGATTGAAAAAGATACTAGCATCGATTCAGAAACTCGCCTTAAGAAAAAAGAAGATCTTATTCGTGAGTATACTACAAAATCGCAACGCATACACAGCGTAAGTCAATTACTCAAAGCGTATACACTTTTCGAAAAAGATACTGAATACATCATTGTAGATGGAAAAGTAAAAATTGTAGATGAGCAAACGGGTCGTGTGCTGGACGGAAGAAGATACTCTGATGGTTTGCATCAGGCGATTGAAGCGAAGGAGAATGTGAAGGTCGAAGATGCTACCCAAACGTACGCCACCATCACCCTTCAAAATTATTTTCGCATGTATCATAAGCTTGCAGGTATGACGGGTACTGCTATCACCGAAGCGGGTGAATTGTGGGACATCTATAAGTTGGATGTGGTTACGATTCCTACCAACAGGCCGATGACACGAAAAGACAGGGATGATCTTGTTTACAAAACCGTGCGCGAAAAATTTAATGCTGTTGTTGAGGAGATTGTAAAGCTTACACAAGAAGGAAGACCCGTATTGGTGGGCACCACTTCCGTGGAAATTTCTGAGTTGGTGAGTCGAATGTTGCAGATCAGAAAAATCAAGCATCAAGTGCTAAATGCAAAGCAACATCAACGCGAAGCTGATATTGTTGCCGAAGCCGGAAAGTCAGGCACTGTAACCATTGCCACGAACATGGCGGGTCGCGGAACAGATATTAAACTTGCTCCTGAATCTAAAGCAGCCGGTGGTTTAGCAATTATTGGTACCGAACGTCACGAATCGCGGAGAGTTGACAGGCAGTTGCGCGGTCGTTCAGGACGTCAGGGTGATCCGGGTACTTCGCAGTTTTATGTTTCCTTGGAAGATAACCTGATGCGTTTGTTTATGCCTGAGCGAATAGCCCGCATCATGGATAGACTGGGACTAAAAGAAGGTGAGGTAATCTCGCACTCTATGGTGACTAACTCTATTGAACGTGCACAGAAAAAAGTTGAAGAAAATAACTTTGGAATCCGTAAGCGATTGCTAGAGTATGATAACGTAATGAATTCGCAACGCGAAGTTATATACAAGCGGAGAAGGAATGCCTTACATGGCGAACGTCTTCAATTGGATATTCTCACCATGTTATTTGATACCAGCGATGATTTGGTCGCAACTGGAAAAGCCGGTCAGGGTTATCAAGATTTCAAACTAAATGTATTGAGTTTACTGGGTTTCGATTTCAGTATGTCTCAGGAAGATTTTACAAAACTAGAACAGTCGGTTGTCAGCGAGACCTTATACGAAGAGGCTCTGAAACATTACGACCATAAGAATAAAGTTGCTGCTGAAAAATCGTATCCAATTATTATTGACCTATTTAAAACACGCGGTGCAACGGTTGAAAATATACAGGTTCCGTTTACAGATGGTATAAAACAGATTGGAGTTTCCGCCAATTTGAAGAAGTGCGTTGATTCTAAGAACAACGAGCTAATCAAGTCAATGGAGAAGATGATCACGCTGGCAATCATTGACGCGCAGTGGAAAGAACATCTTCGCGATATGGACGATTTAAAACAATCTGTTCAAAATGCAGTATATGAGCAGAAAGATCCGTTGTTGATTTATAAGTTCGAAGGATTTGAAGCCTTCAAACGATTCATCGCTAAAGTGAATGAAGAGACTATTTCATTCCTGATGAAAGCGGATATTCCAATTCGTGATGCGGATGAAGTTCAGGAAGCTCGTTCTCAAAAAAGACAACGACTTAGTGAAAACAAAGAAGAATCGCGCTCTCTGCTACAAGGAGGTGGATCACAGTCACAGGCTCCACAACGTCCGGTAGAAGAAAAGGTAATGCCGGTAAAATCCGATAAAGTTGCTGGCAGAAATGATAAAGTGAATGTGCAATATCCGGATGGTCGTGTACTGAAGGATGTTAAATTTAAAAAAGTGGAGGAAGATGTAAAGGCTGGAAGATGCATTGTTATCGACTAGTTAAAATCCGGGCTAAGGTGTTAAGAGGGGTCAGTACGCTCTCAATTGGTTTGAATAAAGCTGCCGTAAAAGTAAGCGGTCAGACCCCTTTAGCTTCGGCAAATTGACATAGCTCAATAATAATTGGAATCTACCGCAAGCTTTTGTTTTGTAACTTACCGTCCAATGAGTGTAAGGAAAAATATTATTCTCGGTCTATTTTGCTATCTGTTGGTTGGCTGTGGGGTTACTCAAAAAACAAGCGATAAACCATATTATGAAAACCTTGCGAGTTTACGTCCGCAGGTAACTGTTCCCGTTGATACACCACGCAAGGATACTTCCAAGCAAAATAATAAAGTTGAAAACGTTACGCCTACTCAAACTGTAAATGCAAAAGTAGATGCTGTGTTGGACAGCATTGATCGCTACAACCTGGTGAAGCGATTTGTTGATGGATATACAATACAGATTTATTCAGGACAAAATCGTGAGGATGCGATGAACACTAAAAGGAAAATGAGTTCTGAGGTTTCTGATCTTACCGCCAATCTTCAATATCAACAACCAAAATTCACGGTAACGGTTGGGCGTTACTATACAAAGCTTGAAGCTCAAAAAGACCTGGTTCACATCCGCAAGAGTTTCTCTTCTGCTATTCTCGTTCCAGAAAAAATTGCCATTCGATAGTTAAGTTTATCGTGGCTAAAGCCAAACAAGATAGCCTTTGAATAACTTCAGGCTTAGGCTCGTGGTTAACAGACTAAATAAAAGAAGGACTTTAGTCCAATTCCAACACAGACGAAGATCTCACTCATTCTGCTTCCGCTTTATTTCTATCTTTGGATAGGATGAAAAATAATACGGAAGGTAAATGGGAAAAGAGGTGGCATCCATTGCGGGAAGAGTGGGTTGTTTACTCTGCTCACCGCAACACTCGCCCATGGCAAGGTGGCGGCCTGATCAAATCAAAAGCTTCTTTAGAGTATGATCCAACATGCTATTTGTGCCCGGGTAATCCAAGGATTCATGGTAATGTAAACCCTGACTACAAAGATGTTTTCATTTTTAATAATGACCATCCTGTTGTGGGAATGGATTCACCCGAAGTTGCCAATAGCCATAGTGATCATCTCTACAAAAAAGCGAATGCCAAGGGCATAGCAAAAGTAATCTGTTATGACCCCCGACATAACATTAGTTTATCGCAAATGAAGTTAGATCGGGTTGTAAAGGTTTTTGAAACCTTTCAACACGAGACTAAAGAGCTGGCAGAAAATCCAGTAATAAAATCAGTTCTAATCTTTGAAAACAAAGGCGAAGCAGTTGGTGTGAGTAATCCCCATCCTCATTGTCAGATTTATGCTACAGATTTTACACTAAAGCTGGTTGATCAGCAAATCAAAGTAGCTAACCAATACACTGAGCAGCATAAGCAAAATATATTCGAGCAAATCATTAAGCAAGAAAAAGTAGTTGGACTAAGAATACTTGCCGAAAATGACAGGGCTATCGCCTTCATTCCTTTTTTTGCACGCTATGCTTATGAAGTAATGATTTTCCCAAAAGGAAACCATCAACATATCAGTTCTCTTTCCGAACAAGAGCTACATGATCTCACTTCCGTTTTTCATCAGGTTGTGCGTAGAATGGACATGAATTTTAAAATGGACTTCCCTTATGTGATGTCAATTATGCAAGCCCCTATTGATGGTAAGTCTTATGAAAATTTCAGAATGCATCTTTGGTTACAACCACCGTATCGTCAGCCGGGATTAATCAAATACTTAGCCGGTCCGGAAATTGGTGCCGGCAATTTTATGGCCGATACCATGCCCGAAGACAAAGCAGCCGAGTTGTTACGTATTAATTTGAATGAATACGATCTGGAACGGTGACAAATCCAATACTTAAAAATTACTTTGCGTCAGCACCAGGGCGATTAGATGTAATGGGTGGAATTGGAGACTATTCTGGATCCCTCGTTTTACAAATGCCAATTTCTCAAAAGACCGTTGTGAAAGTTACTTTACGAAGCGACTATCAATGCAGTCTTGAAAGTATAAGTGGTGCCGACAAAATTCCTTCAGTCAATGTTGACTATCGGGATTTCTTAAAAAAGAACGTTGTTGATTATGATTTCGCAAAAGCAAAATTTAAACAACTTAAATCCGATGGTTGGATTGGTTATGTGCTTGGATGTGCGCTCGCTTTGCAAAAAGAAAAAGGAATTGAATTTACCGGTGCTGATTTTAATATAACTTCTGAAGTACCGCTTGGTAAAGGAGTTTCCTCCTCGGCCTCCATTGAAGTTGCTACCCTAAAAGCACTGAGTGAAGCATTTGACGTTTTATTTTCTGGAACTGAATTACCAAAACTTGCACAGCGGGTTGAGAATTTAATTGTTGGTGCGCCTTGCGGATTGATGGATCAACTGGCTTCTTACATGGGTGAGCCTAAAAAGCTGCTGCCAATAATATGTCAGCCCGACCTTGTTGAAAAGCCTATTTCAATCCCAGAAGGAATTTTCTTTATTGGAATAGATAGTGGCGTGCGGCATTCCGTTTCCGGGGCCTCATACTCAGATGTTCGGTGTGCGGCTTTTATGGGTTATACCATAATAGCAAATTCGCTAGGAGTATCTAGTGAAGAAATTTTGAAAGCTAAACTTCAGCAGAGGTTTTCTCAACTGCCCTATAAAGGATATCTCTGCAACATCTCCGCTCAGGAATTTGAATCAACTTTTTCAAAGCATTTGCCAATAACAATTGGCGGCAAAAATTTTCTTGAGAATTTTTCGCACTCGCTTGATTCTGTTACTGCAATTAATCCAGAAACAGAATATGCAATTCGTCAATGTGTTTCGCATCCTATCTATGAAAATGAGCGAGTACATAAATTTAAAACCTTGCTACTTTCTTTAAATGAATTTGCCAAAGCAAAAGAAAGAAACAGCATCATGAAAAGCATGGGCGAACTGATGTATCATTCACATGCAAGTTATTCTAAGTGCGGACTCGGTTCTGATCGTACCGATGAAATTGCAGAACTCAGTAAAAACAAGCCTGGAATTTACGGAGCCAAAATAACCGGTGGCGGAAATGGTGGCGCAGTTTGTTTACTCACGGATGAAAATGGCGTTGCATCCGCAAGGAAGATTCATCAAATGCTTTGTGAGAAATATAAACAGGAGTTGGTGTTTTTTGAGTAAACTACTTGATTTTAATCTTTCTTAACCCTAAAAGAATTAGAAATTGTTCGATCGGGTTGAAATACCTATTCTTCCCTTTTTCTGCACGTATTTGCTTTTTAAGTTCATTGTAATTTGAATAATAAAAGCTTGAAAATCTGGCAGACAATTTATCATTTTTTACCAACCAAACTGCTTCATAGGTTGTGTGTTTAGATTGTTCCTCTACAGAAATATAGTAGTCGAAATCTGTCCACAGAGTAGTCTTCCTAAGAAATGGTAGCAAAGGGTTTATAAAAGTAATCCCGCGTGTGTCAGCTGAGATAAATCTATTTTGGGTTGCAAAGAGAAGCAACAATAAAAATTGAAGACCTATAATTATGGCGTAAGCATATTGCGCATTTGCATCGTGCCATAAATCAACTTTATCAATACTAATTTTTGATGAAGTCAAAAGTTTATAGGTTCCCAATCCAATAACTGCATTGAGTAGAATCAGTAGTCCAAATCCACCAAATATTTTATACCTAGAGGTAACTCTGTTCATTTATTTGAATCTAAATAAATTCTACTTCAAGGTGTCTTTGCTAACAATGAATTAATCCAACCCGCAATTTTCAATGCTTCGTCTTTAGGAACGTTAGGCATCGCTGCCATTGGCGTTTCATGCTCGGGCCAGTTCTTAGGCTCGGGTTTGTAAATCAAATCGACAATGCGCTGATCGCTGTATTTGCGTTTGGCAATATCTACAAAGGATGGCCCCACTTGTCGTTTGTTTGTTTGGTGACAAGCTGTGCACGTATTTTTAACTAACAGTGGCTCTATCTCAGCATAGGTAAGTGACTTGCTTGAATTTGTTGTAGGCTTTACAGTTGGTTTAGATGCTGTAGGTTTAACCACTGCGGCCTGAGTTCGTTTTGTACTCAATTCATTTGCAGGAAGTTTTGCACCCTCTGGAATATTATTCAAGGTATAATAAGCTGTGTTATGCAAAATCGGCAATCCTGATTCCGATCGTACTCCAGACAGGATTAGTTCATGCAAATAATATTGTCTTAGATTATCAATCACCACGCGCACACGCAATCCATCATCCGAAACTTTAACGCCTCTAATAATAAGTTTCTCATCATTAACAGTTGGGCTTCCATACACCGGATGATATTTATAGATGTAACTTCTTCCAAAATAAGAATCTAAATTTTCAGCAGTCTTCTTATCAACAGGTTGTGTAAACTCAATTTCAAAACCATCAGGTTTGGCACTTACGGTTTTCATTTCCATGGGCACCTTGCCCGTCCATACTAAGCGCTGTAAACCAGCGGTAGTAGTCCCGGCTGAGCCCCAGCCTCTGTTGGTCAGTCCCGCATAAAGCGAACCATCGTGCCCCCAATTCATTCTAAGTACACCCGATTGAAACCCAGATTTAAAATCAAACGCAACTCCTTGAAATTCACCCTTCACTTTTTCCATTACTACGCGCATGATTTTACTCTGCCCTTGATCGCCTACAAAAACTTGTCCTGCAAAAGGCCCAAACTTTCCAGCCGTATTATCTTGAAGAATCTCTGAGTTTGAAATTCCCAACACGCCATGCGGCAACCACACAGCCGGAATTCTTGTTTCTTTAAATTCATCTTTCATTTCATAGAAAAATGCGGGGTCTTTCTCGTCATTAATGTTTTCAGGTTTTATGTAAGCACCTTCCTTTTTTACCTGGCGCGCATCTACTTTGTTATAGAGTTGTTCCGTGGTAATTTTTACAGGCGAATTTTCGCGTCCTGCCCATTTCAATCCAGCGGGATGGCCTGTAAAGCTTCCTTTCGTTACATGAAAAATACCTCCTGAACCTTGCCAATCGCCCTGGTTATCATCATAAAAAAACTCACCATCAACCAATCCTAATCCACAAGGCGAACGCATGCCCGTAGCCCACGGCTCCATCGTTCCATCCGGGTGAATCTTCATCGTCCAACCGCGCCATGGCACACGACTTTCCCCGCGCCACCACTCTTCATCGCCAAAAGCAACATTGCCTGTCACAAAAAAACTTCCGTCTGCCGTAATCTTTGGACCGAAAGAATATTCATGATAGTGACCTGACAGCGGCCACTGATAAACTGTTTCATAAATGTCTGCTTTGTCATCACCATTGGTATCAACCAATTTAGTAAGCTCGCCACGCTGCGCAGTATATAGAGCACCTTCATAGTACGAGAGCCCTAACGCTTCGTGCAAACCCGAGGCAAACAAGGTGTATCGTGGCGTTGATCCTCCTTCCATAGCGGGATTTTCCACAATCCACACATCGCCTCTCCGCGTGCAAACTGCAATACGGCCATCAGGTAAAGTAGCCACACCCCCAACTTCCAAAAGAATTCCTTCAGGAGTTGGTAATGAAATTATTTTATAGTAGTCGTCTTCGGTTGGAGTTTTACTTAGCTGCGCAAAAGCTATCGAAGTAACTGAACCAAGGATCAACATTAAGTATAAGCGAATATTTTTCATCGTATAAATCTTTTAAATCTTACCAGATAATTGAATAACTGAATGAGCCTTGAACAGGCAGCACTAACTCTTGCAAGCCATTTATTTCGCGAACTACAGGCGTGAGCCCATTAGCTTTTATATAGTAACTCTTATCATCAATAGCATAAGCACCATTGGGCATTTTTTGAATCGATTTACCTTCAGCCAGTTTATAATAAAGTCCTGATTTTGTGCCTCTGTTTTTAATCTCAACATCATGCACAATTATGTTTTGATCGGGATAAATTTTATCGGCTACTTCAATACCTTCATAGGTGTATTTAAAAATCGGGCGACCGGTTGTCGTTTCAATCTCATAACCTTTCGGGCGATATTCACCCGCTTTCATTTCATCTTCGCGACTGATCTTAGGAAATGCGGCTGTTGGCGATGACAAGAAAGCAAGTGGTTCGTTAGTAAATAAATATTGGGTTGCCCCGCGTGGATGGAAAGACCCGTCACCCCGATCGTGCCACATAGGCGTTGCATCAACAAAATCGCCATGCCAAACAGCCACCAAATTTCCAGCTTTGAGATCGTATATATAATGCGTACCACTTGGATCGCCAACGCCAATCGTGTGAGTAAGTCGCTGCTCATAATCGCCTTTAAAATCCAAGAACGCGCGGAGCAATTTTACCTCGCTGCCAGGATTGATAAAGATTGGGACAACCGGTTGATCATCGGGTGGAAAAGAATTGTAAGCATGCAGTGGTTTTAGCGATGAACCGGTTTGAACAAATAGTCCCAAACGGGGCGGCATCCACGAGGCATTTTTATAATTATAAATTTCGATAGGATACGAACCCTCCTTCAACTCAATGCTAACTTCATCATTTCTCCAGCCATCACCACTTTGAAAATTAGTAAGCTCTTTGTTGTTTATAATAAGTCTTGCCCCACCCGTATAGACTAAAGAAAATTTATAGGTAGCATCATCCGAAACTGTAACCGTTCCTTTATAGAGCGTTCCATATTCATTTTCGTTTTCTAAAATCTCGCAGGTCAATTCTTTTAATGACCCAGATGCGTTTGGTTTTAGTGCCGTGTAATCTGAAATGACTTTAAAATTGCCGTACCACGTTTGATAGTTAAGATCACTTAGTGAAACATCTACTTGCTTTAGCAATGAGTACTTTATATTTCTAAATGCAACCGGCCCGTGATCACCTTGAATCATTAATGGGCCTAGTGGCTTCTCATTATTTTCAATTGGTCCACCTGTAGGTAAAGGCACTTCCACATTTTCATGGATGCGAACTCCATTTAAATCAACAAATAGAAATTTGGCATTTTCTATTTTCTTTCCGGCCTTGTCGAACTTCGGTGCCTGAAAAGAAATGTGCATTTTTTGCCAGAGGCCAGGCGCCTTAGCAGGATTGCTCAACGGAGCCTTGCCCACATAAATTTTTCCTTTCTCGGTTTCCCAGTTTCTATAAATTCCACCGATGTCGCCAAACGAAGGATTCTTAACTCCCCAACTATCCAACAATTGCACTTCGTAGCGGCCTTGCAAATAAACTCCAGAGTTCGATCCTTTGGGTAACATCACCTCTAATTCTAAATCAATATCACCATGTGCGAAAGAAGTAATTAATTGGTCGCGCTTCTTATCGTCATTCATATTCAATAGAATGCTTTTGCCAACAGCAAAAGTTACAGCTTGAGGACGAGTGGCCTCAGCAGTTGTTTTGGCTTTCTTTCCTTTTGATTTGGAAGCAACTAGTTCTTGTTTTGGCTTTTCGTGAATATCCACGTCCGGATTCATGGTGACATCGCCCACAATTTGCCAGTTGCCAGCCTGTGGTTTAAAGTCCGACAAATCCTGAAGAGTAAGTGTTTTAGTTTGAGCGTTCACTTTTTCCGCGCAAGCGATAAAAAGCAAAAGCAATAGAAGTTTGATTTTCATAAGGTAGATAAAATAGGATGGCTAATATCTGGCTAAGTAAGAGAAATAACAAGTTGACGAAGACTATTATTAGATGCCAGTGATAGAAATTATTGAATTGATCCAGAACATTAATTTTTGAATCTCTCGCCCACTTGCACTCGTACAATTTAATTGTACATTTGAGCGGTGAATTTATCAACTCAACGCAGCTATCCCAATAAGCCCGAAAGTTTCGGAGGGGATTGCTTTGTTTAGTTTTTAATATAACTAATTGCAAACTAGCCCCTTTGAGAAATCTCAGGGGCTTTTTTATTTTATGGGGTTTGGAGAAGTTGGAGTTCTCGCCTGCCTTGGAAGCAGGAGATCGTTGGTTCAAGTCCAGCAACCCCGACCAACTTTAAAAAAATTCTTTTATGAAGAATCTGACTGTATTCGGAAGAGAAATAATAGATGAAAAATGTATTCGACAAATTGAAAATTGCATTTCAGAAAATGATATAGGCGTGCTTACTGCCGATGCACACTATGGCTACGGACATCCAATAGGAGGTGCAGTAGCTTACAAAAACCATATTTCCATATCTGGTGTTGGCTTTGACATTGCTTGTGGAAACAAGGCTGTTAGAACAAATGTAAAAGCAAGTGATATTGAAGTTGCAAAAATAATGGACGAAATTTTTGCTCGCATTTCTTTTGGCGTTGGAAGAGTAAATGATGAACCAATAGACCACCCCGTATTTGACAAAATCAGAAACGCAAACTTTGAGCCACAGCGTAAATTTTATGATCTAGCAATTAAACAGTTAGGCACTGTTGGGAGTGGCAATCATTATGTTGATTTATTTATTGACGATGAGGGCTGGCTATGGATTGGCAACCATTTTGGTTCACGTGGTTTTGGGCACAAAACCGCCATGGGTTTTATTGCATTGTCGCAAGGATTAAAATTTGAGGACAAAAGAAAAGAAGGATCCATGGATTCTCCACCGATCCTTTTGGATTTGCAAACTGATTTAGGTCAATCCTATTTTGAAGCAATGACATTAGCTGGAGAATACGCTCATGCAGGTAGGGATACGGTTATTGAAAAAGTTCTTGAAATTCTTGGTGCACAATCAACTTATGAAGTACACAACCACCACAACTTTGCATGGATGGAAGAACACTTTGGGGAAAAATTTTGTGTCGTGCGAAAAGGTTGTACTCCTGCTTTCCCCGGGCAAAAGGGATTTGTTGGGTCAACAATGGCTGATACTTCGGTAATCATTGAAGGTGTGGATGGAATGAACTCAAAGAAAGGACTTTACTCAACTGTTCACGGTGCTGGTAGAACCATGTCGAGAACAGAGGCTGCGGGTAAGAAAAGATGGAAACAAGGCAAGGCTACACTAATTTCAAAAGGTAGAGTTGACTTCGAGCTTGTAAAACATACTATGAAAGAAAATAAAATTGAATTGCGGGGAGCTGGGGCAGATGAAGCTCCTGAATGCTACAAAAAACTAAGTGAAGTTTTAGGATTCCAATCGGCTTCAGTTAAAATTTTATTCAATCTTTATCCAATTGGTGTTGCTATGGCAGGTTCAGAAACTTTCGATCCTTACAAGGATTAAAAAATGCTTTTTATCAATCAAAACTTAATAGGTAGCTTTAAATCGTTTTTATATGACTTTATTAAATAAAATAAAATCACTCTCTGAAGAGTATGCAGCGCAAACTGTTGAATGGCGAAGGCATCTTCACGCACATCCTGAATTATCGTATCAGGAAGTGAACACATCAAAGTTTGTAGCGAAAAAACTTAAATCGTTTGGCATCGAATCGCAAGTTGTTGCCACAACCGGCATTGTTGCGCTTATTAAAGGAAAGAATCCAGATAAAAAGACAACGGCACTGCGCGCGGATATGGATGCACTTCCTATTACTGAAATTAGCGAGGCTTCATACAAATCCACCAATCCTGGAGTAATGCATGCGTGTGGCCACGATGTGCACACTTCCTCTTTGTTAGGAACAGCCAAGATTTTACAGGAAGTAAAAGATCAGTTTGAAGGTACTGTTAAATTAATTTTTCAGCCAGGTGAAGAAAAAAATCCAGGTGGCGCTTCCTATATGATTAAGGAAGGAGCTTTAACTAATCCTGCGCCTGCTTCTATTATAGGGCAGCATGTAATGCCCTTAGTGCCTGTTGGCAAAGTTGGCTTTCGTGAAGGCATGTATATGGCCAGCAGCGATGAAATTTATTTGAAAGTGATTGGCAAAGGTGGTCATGGTGCGGCTCCTGAATTAGCAATTGATCCAATTCTTATTGCATCGCATATCATCATTGCATTGCAACAAATAATTAGTCGCAACGCAAGCCCAAAACAACCTACTGTGTTAACGTTTGGACGAATTATTGGTGATGGCGCAACAAACATAATCCCCAACGAAGTAAATGTTGCCGGCACCTTTCGTGCCCTCGATGAAGGATGGCGCAAAGAAGGTTTGCAAAAAATAAAAAAGATGGCCGAGGCTATTGCCGATGGTATGGGTGCCAAGTGTGTAGTGACCATCTCACAGGGCTACCCTTATCTTGAAAATAATCCAGAGCTAACCCGTAGAATCAGAGCTTCCGCTGAAGCGTATTTAGGAAAAGAAAATGTCGTTGACATTGACCTGACTTTGGGTTCAGAAGATTTTGCCTACTATTCGCATGTGGTCCCGGCCTCGTTTTACCGACTAGGTACTCGCAACGAAGCCAAGGGGCTTACCTCCTATGTGCACACACCTAATTTTGATATTGATGAAGATGCCTTGAAAATAGGGCCAGGCCTTATGGCGTGGATGGCTATTGAGGAATTGAATTTGTCAAATTAAGTAATTGTTATCCCCTTTCTTCTTCCGCTGCGGTCAGTATCTTTACACGTAACGCAATGGAGCAATCTAACGAGATAGAAAATTCAAGTTCCTCACCCGAACGCTGGAAAATTATACTGAGAAATACGGCCTATATTCTAGCGGCCTTATTTATTTTTCTCTTTACGCTCGATTTGATGATTGCCTCGTTACAACACATTGGAAAAGATGCTGCCGATGTAATTATTCTGGCCACTTCAAATCCGTTTACCGGACTGTTCATTGGCCTTTTGGTTACAGCCCTCATTCAAAGTAGCTCAGCAACAACATCCATGGCGGTTGCATTAGTTGCTTCTGGTTCTATCACATTAGAAGGAGCCATTCCTATTATCATGGGAGCAAACGTAGGAACAACCATTACCAGCACTATTGTATCGCTTGGTTTTATTACTAAGAAAAAAGAATTCAGGCGCGCAGTTACGGTTGGCACGTATCATGACTTCTTTAATATTCTTACCGTCATCATTCTATTTCCTCTAGAATATTATTTCGGCTTCCTTTCCGGCCTTTCACAATACATAGCAACTACTTTTTTCAACGAGCCATTAGGATCAATTCAAAACAGTTTTTCTTTATTGGGGCCAGGCTTCGGCCCAGTGATCACATTCATTGTCAACTTTATAAATAATGGTTTCATTCTTGCCATTCTCTCAATAGGATTACTTTTCGGATCTATCCTTTTTTTCAGAAAAATTCTTTCTCAGACTCTTGGGTTCGGATCGCAAGATCGCTTTCAACAATTCTTCTTCAAGAATTCGTTAAAATCTTTTGCCTGGGGATTATTAACAACGGCCGCTATCCGATCAAGCACAGTTACAACATCGTTGGTCGTTCCTTTAGTAGCCAAGAAAGTTGTTCGGTTAAAATCTGCTTTGCCTTTTATACTCGGAGCGAATATAGGTACAACCATCACAGCTTTCATTGCTGCGATGTTTAACTCAAACGCAGCAATCAGTATTGCCATTGCTCACTTCCTTTTTAATTTTATTGGCTTTTTAATTTTCTATCCAATACCTTACGTGAAGGAATTGCCAATCAAGTTAGCCAATGGTTTGGGTCGCCTTACTTTAAAGTATCGGTTAGCCGGATTTTTGTATCTGCTATTGACTTTCTTTTTTATTCCGTTTTCACTCATTTATTTGAACAAGGGTGCTGTTAAAGTTCAGGAGCTAACTTATCAGTCGAAAAATTTTATCACTCAGAAAGAAGATTCGTATAAACTGATTGTTAAAACATATCGCAACCAACCTATAAGTAATTGGATGGTCTATGATCCAAAAAATGAAAGTCAGGCCGAGCCTGCCAAGATTCTTTCTGTCTATCGCAAGAAAAATATTTTGATGATTAACAATGAATTATTTGAATTAAATAAACCTGGCTTTTGCCGCGATGGTGAAGATGAGTTTGGAAAGTTCAAAACGTGCATTGTAAAGATAGAACCCCGCCTTAGGCTTAGCGAAGACATTACAGCTGATTCGGTTTATGTTTTTGAAAATGAATGGTACGAGCCAAGTCGTGTCGATTCAATAAAGACTCGTCTATACATTAGCTCCACATTGAACTTGTTGGTAAAGAAGGAAAGGCTCAACAACCACAATGAACTTCTCTTTGAAGAGAAACTTTCGGAATTAAAGAAGAAGTAGCCTCATTTAAGCGGCCAGAAGCCATTTCTCTCAAAATCACAAAATCCGTATATTGCCTACTTAGATATGGACATTAAAGATACATTGATCAAGTTTCTGCGATTAGATAATTTAATCGACAACATTTCGGGGTACGCGGAAGCCCGGATCAACCTTTTAAAAATTGAAATCCGGGAGGAAGTTGCCAGAACATTAAGCCGGGCCGTGGTAATTATGGCGGTTATCGTTACAGCCTTAATCTTTTTACTTTTTTTCAGCATCGGTTTGGCCAATCTTCTCAATGAATATTTTATACACACCTATATTGGATATTGGATTGTGGCTGGTATCTATGGGTTGCCGTGCATGGCGTTTTTGCTATTCAAAAAAAGTATCAGTGCCTATTTTGAGCAGAAAATGCTGGAATTGATCAAACAGAAAGATAAGTAGTATGGAATTGCTGGAAACTCAAGATCCCGAAAAGAAAAAACTGATCGAAACCTCAGAGCGACACAAGCGCGAGTTACAAAAGGAAGTAAGTGCCATTTCCAAAAAAACCGAAAAGGCACTTAAGAATGGGCTAATTATCGGAGGTTCATTAGTGCTTACTTTTATTCTTATCAGTCAGTTTAGGTCATCCAAAAAGAAAAGAAAAAAAAGAAAAGAAAAAATAGTTAAAAACGATTTAGAAGAAGATGATGAGGTTGTTGAAACCTCGTCAGGCATGCCTTCCTTTCTTGCAACTATTGGAGAAAACTTAGCAAGTCAGGCGACTCTTATTTTACTTGATTTTGCAAAAGACAAACTAGCTGATTATCTCAACAAACGTAAAGCTGAGAATGAAAATTCTTGAAAATCTTCAGGAGCGAAAAGCACATGGAAAAAAATCCATTGCTGTGTTGGTTGATCCGGATAAAATCGAAGAACCGGGCAGGTTGAATACTCTTTTAAGATTGGCAACTGAAAACTGTATCGACTTCTTCTTTGTTGGAGGTAGTTTGGTAACTACTCCTAATCTCTCGGAAGTAGTCAATCAAATAAAAGAGAATGTTTCTATACCCGTAGTTTTGTTTCCAGGTAGTTCATTACAAATTGATCCTTCGGCTGATGCCATCTTGTTTTTGTCGTTGATTTCTGGTCGCAATCCTGATTTACTTATCGGCCAGCATGTTGTTGCCGCACCGATCTTAAAAAACAATAGACTCGAAGTGATGCCTACCGGATACCTGCTTATCAACTCAGGGAAGACAACTTCAGTGGCCTACATCAGTAACACTACACCGATACCTGAAGATAAATATTCATTGGCTGCATGCACCGCTTTGGCGGGAGAAATGCTTGGGTTAAAATTAATTTACTTAGATGCTGGCAGCGGTGCCGAACGTGAAATTAGTCCTAAGATGATAAATGCAGTCCGAAAATCAGTAAGTGTTCCTCTTATTGTTGGTGGTGGAATTAACACCAGCCAAAAAGCATTTGCTGCATTGGAGGCCGGTGCCGATTTAATTGTTATTGGTAACGCGTTAGAAAAAGATCCTAATCTACTAATCGAAATCAGTGATCGTGTTTACGATTGGAATCAAAGTTTGGAGGCAAAAAAATAACTACAGGGCATCTCTAAAAACTCCGCTTACCCTTCTCTTTTGGAGAAGGGGCAGGGGTTGAGGTAATGAAAGCAAGGGTTTTTAGAGATGCCCTAAAGTTTGATTTCAAATTTTGTAAAGCCAATTATTTCACCAGGATTTGCATCTATTTTTTCAACAGCTGCTTTTGCCGGCCCAAGATTGCACCACTTAATAAATTTATAAATCGTTTCTTCAACACCCTCGGCTTCTAAATAAACATCTCCGTTCGGTTCATTGCGTACAAAGCCAACAACACCCAACTCATCTGCCTTTTCTTTGGCAGAGACGCGATAGTACACGCCCTGCACTTTTCCGGATACCGTAATTTTAATATGCTTTACCTCCACGCATTATTCAATTATACAGCTACATTAAAAAATATAATCCGTACTTAAAAAAACTGACTCCCTATTTTGAATAATTGTACTTATTATTTTTTTGTTATCATCTGTGCTTTTGGTTGCCACCAAGGTGCGGATTGAAAAAACCCGCAACGCATCAGCTACAGAAAGTGTACCTTCAGCAGAATCTTTTCTTCCATTAAATGGAAATACATCCGGTCCGCGTTGGCATTGCGTGTTAAGATTGATTCGACCCACCTGACTAGAGAATGCATCGATCATTCGGGCAATCGATTTTGAGTTTTTACCAAAGATGCTTAGCTGCTGACCAAAGTTGGAATTCATTACGTATTCAATGGCCTCTGCTTCGTGCTCATAAGGAACAATAGGAACTACAGGACCAAACTGTTCCTCATAATAAACTTTCATTTTATCGCTCACTGGATATAAAACAGCTGGATAAAAAAATGTGTGCAAGGTTTCGCCACCATCAAGATTCATAATCTTGGCGCCATGTTCTTTTGCGTCTTCAACTAATTTGGTCAAATAATCTGTTTTACCGGGCTCAGGTAATGGTGTCAAACCTACACCAGCATCCCAGGGCATTCCCGGTTTTAATTTTACAATTTCAATACAAAGTTTTTTTACAAACTCATCAACAATACTTTTATGAACAAAAAGAATTTTTAAAGCGGTGCATCGTTGACCATTAAAGGACAGAGAACCTAGTGCACATTCTGTTACCGCATTGTCAAGATCGGCATCAGGCAAAACAATTGCCGGGTTCTTTGCATCCAAACCTAAAATAGATTTAAGTCTGTGCGGTTTTGGATGTAGTTTTTTCAATTCATTAGCTCCCTTGTTTGTGCCAATAAAAGCAAACACATCAATCTTACCAGTTTCCATTAGGGAACCTACTGTTTCACGACCGCGTCCATAAATTATATTGATAACCCCTGCAGGAAAACATTCCTGAAATGCTTGCAGTAATGGACGAATAAGAAGTACCCCATATTTGGCTGGTTTAAACACTACGGTATTTCCCATAATCAATGCCGGGAATAACGTACTGAATGTTTCGTTCAACGGATAATTATACGGCCCCATGCACAAGGCAACGCCTAACGGCACGCGTCTGATTTGTGCCATGATCCCTTGTTCGTTTACAAATCCTGATGATTTTCTGTCCAACTCTTTCAAAGAATTTATTGTGTCGAGAATATAATCGCACGTGCGATCAAATTCTTTTTCAGAATCTTTTTGTGACTTTCCAATCTCCCACATCAAAAGATTAACAACCTCTGTTCGTTTTGCGCGCATGCTAACTAAAAATTTCTCCACATGAGCAATGCGTTCTGATACAGACATCAATGGCCAAACTCCATGGCCTTGATCATAGGCTTTCACTGCCGCATCCAAGGCTGCCAATGCTTCTTTGGAAGTAAGTAAAGGTGTGCTGCCAAGTATTCGTTGCTTAAGTTCTCCATCCTTTCGAACAAAAACCGGGCTAGCAACCGGACTCATATCTCCTTTCCAGATTACCATTTTGCCATCCAGCAAATATTCGCGTTGTTCCATGTATTCTGGAAGTTTAACGGACGCAGGGATAGCCCTTTCATCAGGAAATAAATTAGTTAGTAATTCACTCATGTTTAATCTTTTAAGAAGTTGTATTTGTTGTTACAATAGAAACGGAGGAAGAAGTGCCAAGCCTATCGGCTCCCGAGTCTATCAATAGTTTGGCTTGCTCAAATGTTTTTATTCCACCCGAGGCTTTAATTCGCACATCTTTCGGTAAACTTTGCCGCATTAGTTTAATGTGATCACCCTGGGCTCCTGGGGGGGCAAATCCTGTTGAGGTTTTTACAAAATCTACTCCGGCATCTGCGCACAATTTACAAACAGCAACTATCTCCTCATCAGATAAATAAGCAGTTTCAATAATTACCTTTAAAATTTTTTGGTAGTCATGTGTGAGCTTACTGCATTTCGCTATTTCAATTTTTGTCCACGGATGGCCTGTTTTAAATGCAGTAATATTTAGCACAACATCAATCTCATCAGCCCCATTATCGATGGCGCGTTTGATTTCATCAAGCTTTGTTTCAGTCATATTATAACCTAGGGGAAAGCCAGCCACGGTAACCAATACTACGCTGCTATTTGCAATTTCTCGCTGCGCACGCTTTACCCAAAAAGGCGGAATGCAAACACCAAAAAACTGATATTGTTTCGCTTCAGCAACTAACTGATCAATTGATCGATCCGTAAGCGTTGGGCTTAGATTAGTGTGCTCAATGTAAGAGGCGATATTCAAAGTAGTTCGATAATAAATCGAAATTACTTTTTATATACCATTCACCACGAAAGCCTGAATTCTTTTATGAAAAAAATATGACGCAATCAGGATTCTAATGCCTGATTCCGCATTCCTTGCAATATTTCATTTTATGAATCGGGTTTCGCCTGGGCGGGCGCTTGTGACCAAAATAAAGTGGATTGGAGTATTGGGGAGCAGCCATTTTCTTGAGTGTCTTCTGTTTCTCTTTGGCAATGTGTTCTACACGCGCATAATATTCATATTGAGCCGTGTTTTTAACCTTTGCTTTCTTTAACAGAATCTTTTGCCCTTGTGACGAATTATGAGTTCGTTGTTTTTTAATTCGTTCAATCGACTCTTCGGAATTTCTATCGCCAAGCGTAGTGCTTTGAGCTTGCGACTGCCACGGAATACAGGATACCAACAGACAATAAAAAGATCTAACGAATAGTTTTTGCATAGCACTCCTAAAACGAGTGCTTTAAAGAATTATTTCCCGAAGGAAAGTCAATTAAAATCTAAAAGGGCTATTCCGTGAAATACCGGAAAAGGTAATATGCAACCGTTAAAACGGCTGCAAACAAAAGAAGGTATCCAAACACCCGGGCTCGCTGGTAGTAGCCCTTAACTGGCATGAGACTCCTATTCTTGCGTTTCGTTTTCAAAGGGTGTATTCAACAAAAACACGAGTAAGGAAATAGACTGCGAAACAAATGACCAAAAGCCACGATAATGTGCGGGCTCGTTGCTGATAAAATTTCAAAGGAATAATTTTCATAACTAGCTGATTTATATGAATTTAAAGTAAATATAAAAAAATTAACTTGAAATGCAAACCTGGGCGAAAAACTCATCAAATATCCATGTACTTGTATACCGCAATGCAGTATAAGGTGAACTCACCCATTATTAACCTTCCCAATAACCTCCATGGTTTCGAGGGTTGGACTTGCCTTGCCAACGCGTGGCTCAATGGTTATTGCAAAGGTATCGCAACTGGTTGAAAGTTCTCCTTATCAAGTGAGAGCCTTTTTTACATTTCGTTTTAAAAAATAAGTCCCGATCACTTATCATAATCGGGACTATTCATACTGGCTGTAGGTTATTACAAATGAATCACTTCATCATAAGCCGCAGCAGCAGCCTCCATTACCGCCTCACTCATCGTTGGGTGCGGATGCACTGACTTTATAATTTCATGACCTGTAGTTTCAAGCTTGCGCGCGGTAACTACTTCAGCAATCATCTCTGTTACGTTGGCGCCAATCATATGCGCACCTAAGAACTCGCCATACTTGGCATCGAAAATTAATTTTACAAAACCATCTGGTGCGCCCGCTGCTTTGGCCTTACCCGAAGCCGTGAACGGAAACTTACCGACCTTAATCTGATAGCCCGCTTTCTTCGCAGCCTCCTCGGTATACCCTACGGATGCAATCTCAGGCGAACAATAGGTGCAGCCTGGGATATTATTATAATCTAACGGTTGTGGATTAAGACCTTTTATTTTCTCTACACAAATGATCCCTTCTGCGGAAGCTACATGTGCTAAAGCCTGGCCTTTTACAATATCGCCAATCGCATATACTCCGGCTACATTGGTTTTATAGAAATCATCCACTAGTACTTTTCCTTTTTCAGTTTTTACACCTACTTCTTCCAATCCAAGATTTTCAAGGTTAGTTGAAATACCAACTGCAGAAAGAACAATTTCTGTTTCAATTTTCATTTCACCATCGGGGGTCTTTACCGTAACTACGCAACCCTTTCCTTTTGTATCAACCTTAGTTACTTCAGAATTTGTGTAGATTTTTATTCCTGCTTTCTTGAAACTCTTATCAAGCGCTTTAGAAACTTCTTCATCTTCTACCGGAACAATACGCGGTAAGAACTCTACGATTGTCACTTCCGTGCCGATGGTGTTATAGAAATAAGCAAATTCAACACCAATCGCACCCGAACCAACAACCACCATTTTCTTTGGTTGCTGTTGCAACACCATCGCATCGCGGTAGCCGATTATTTTCTTACCATCTAGTGGCAAGTTCGGCAGCTCGCGTGCGCGGCCACCAGTTGCCAACATAACATGTTTAGCTTCATAATCTGTTTTTTTACCAGCAGCATCTGTTACTTCTACTTTACCACCCTTCTTAAGCTTACCATGCCCGACAATGTGATCTATTTTATTCT